>Ga0335074_10000137_pt1 | contig 119565 bp, 94 predicted proteins | sample Lox_Sample_23_FD_206715 | JGI IMG/M metagenome (GOLD analysis project Ga0335074, IMG submission 206715) | Soil microbial communities from Loxahatchee National Wildlife Refuge, Florida, United States - Lox_Sample_2.3 | ecosystem: Environmental > Terrestrial > Soil > Wetlands | place: USA...
CCGCCGTAGAAAAGCGCTGGGTTCCGGCGTGCCACAGGCCGTCAGGCTCGGCGGCGCCCGGCGGCGTACGCTTGAGCGCGAGGCGCGCGCCAGTTTGCTCGTCAAGCAGAAAGAGCAGGCTTGCCCCCTCGGCCACCGCGACCTGCGCATGATAGCCGGCAGCTTCAAGCGCGGCGGTGCGCGCGAGCAGGGCGGAATGCAGTTCGTCGGCGCGCTCCAGGCCGGCGCGCAAAACCGGCTCGCCTAAACGGTGCAAATCGCGGCCGCCGGCGTCGATCACCAGCAACCCCTGCGCGGCAAAGACCCGCGAGTAGAACTCGGCGAAGGCCTGCGCGAAGGTTTTTCCGGGGCGGTAAGCGGAGAGAAGGGCATCCGTGGCTTCGGAGGGCCCCATCAGTTCCGCGGCGCGTTCCACGAGCGGGGTGATGGAGTCGTCGAAGAGGATGCTGCCGGCCGGCAAGGCCGCCTGGGGCGCGTGGCCGTAAGCAAGCTGAGCCAGTTCCCTGCCCGCTGGAAATGCCACGTGGTCGATCTCGGCGAAGTCGTGGTCCTCACTCGCCATCCAAAATACACAGCCAAGCGGTCTGCCGGAGGCAGTCCCCTGGCGGGCGCGGGCGATCGCGGTTGCGGCTTTGAAGGGTGTGTAGAGCGGACCGCCGAACAGGCCGACCTGCTGGCCGGTGATGACAACTCCGGCACCCTGCTCAAGCGCGGCCAGCGCCGGCGCCGACGATGGCGTTGGATTCTGGGCGGAAAGAACGCGCAGCAGCTCCGGCCAATGAGCAGGGCGCACCGGCGGTTGCTGCCAGCCGTCAATCGGGGGAAGAAAATCGGGAAGGGTCCGGGCGCAAAAATCGAGAAAGAGCCGGTTCAGCCCAGGCTCCACGGTCACGGGATAACAATCTGCGCTGATCGATACGTCCACTTGCAAATCTTCTGCCTTGAAGAGAATGATCCGCGGGCCAAGCGCGAATTTGAGGTCCAACTCATTTAAGGATGCCATGCCGGCCTTAATTGATGCAGAACCACGAGTGCGTATACTCCAGAGCGAGGGAGCAAGGGAGCAAGGGAGCGAGGGAGCGAGGAAGCGAGAGCGTAGCCATAGAATTCATAGAACGAGGACTCGAAAAATGCCCGGCAGGAAAAGGAAGAAAACCGTGAAGTCGAAGGCACCGAAGGTGAAGAGAAAAGCGCCCAAAACGGGGGGTCTGATGGTGACGGCGGCGGTGCTCAGCTCTGAGACCGTCTTCAAATGCCCGCTGTTCCGCGTGCAGCACGACAAGATCATCGAGCCGGGCGGACGGCAGAATGAGCGCGACGTGATCCGCCACAACGGCAGCGTAGTCATCCTGGCGATCGACAACCAAAAGAGCAAGAAGAACCCGTGGATCGTGATGGAGCGCCAGTACCGTCATGCGGCCAATCAGTATTTATGGGAACTGCCGGCGGGCAAGATCGATACGGGCGAAGAAGCGCTGGCCGCGGCCAGGCGTGAGCTGATCGAGGAGACAGGGTACCGCGCAAAAAAATGGTCGCCGCTTGTCGAGTACTTTGCCAGCCCAGGGTTTCTGGGGGAATCCATGAAAGTGTATGTGGCGGAGGGACTGAAGGCGGGCGAAGCGCAGCCGGAGGAGGACGAGGAGATCGAGCTGCGGCTGGTCAGGCTCTCAGAGGTGCTGAAGATGATCGATAAAGGCGCCATTCTCGACGGCAAGACGCTGACCAGTGTGCTTTTGTATACGCGGAAGATGGAACGGGGGCGGAAAAAGTAGCAGAAGGGGGCTCTTTTCCACAAGTTGCACACTTTGTTTGGCCTTGAAGCGATTTTATGGTCTCACTTTGTGGAACTTAGGAGTTCCGAATCAACCTTTCTTAAACTTCCGGCGTCTTAAAAAGTATCGGTGTGAGGTTCCCCTCAAATCACCGCATCTCCGCATACAAAAGGAAGGCAGGAAGCTGTGGCTCAGTACAAAGGAAAGGTGAAGTGGTTTAACAACGCCAAGGGCTACGGATTCATCGGACGTGAAGATGGGCCTGATGTATTCGTCCACTATTCAGCGATTCAACTGGACGGATACAAAACGCTCAAAGAAGGCGATGAGGTCGAGTTCGACATCGTTGAGGGGCAGAAGGGCCCGCAGGCGGATGCCGTAGTCCGCTTTCGGGATGCTGCCCACAGCGCTGCATAACGCGTAAGCCGGGTGTACTCGAAGAGCCGCTGCCCGGTGGCTAGGTAGGTGTGCGCCCACGTTCCACCCTGTACGACTCCCGAAATACCCTTCCCCGGCAGTTCTGCCCGTCAGATCGGCGCGGAACTGCGTGATGGTGTGTTCAGAGGCGTGCGAACTGGCCTGAGCCCCCGCGGATAGCCGATACTGCTGGCGGAGGGCCGATGGACAACAAGACGATGGCCAGGTTGCTGGAAGAGACGGCCGATCTGATGGAGATCGACGGGGCCGACAGCTTCCGCATCCGCAGCTTTCGCCGGGCGGCCGAGGCAGCCGAGCAAACCACGGTCGACCTGGCTGCAGTGGCCGGCGACACCGCGCGCCTGCTTGAGATCGACGGCATTGGCAAGGGCATGGCGGCGCGCATTCAGGCGATTGCCGAAACCGGAACGCTGCCGCAGCGGGAGGAATTACTGGGCAAGTATGGCGCGGGGATCCTGGAATTGCTGAAGCTGCCTGGTATGGGTCCGAAGACTATTGCGCTGCTATGGGATGCGGCGCATATCGCCAGCATTGAACAGCTTTCAGAGGCCATCGCGGCGGGACGGCTGAAGGGTCTGCCGCGCATGGGCGAGAAACAGATAGAGAAGCTGCGCAAGGGAATTGAGGATTACAAACGGTCCGCGGGGCGATGCCGAATCGATATCGCCAACGAAGAAGCCCAGCGAATCGCGGCGTATCTCAGGGAATTTAATGGAATTGACAAGGTGACCGCTGCCGGCTCGCTACGCCGGGGCCGCGAGACGGTGGGCGACCTCGATCTGCTGGCGACCGGACCGGCTTGCGAACCGGGACATGCGGCCGGCGCCGTGGAGCATGTGGCCGGCTATCCGGGCATCCACGACATGATCCTCAAGGGGGAAAACAAGGTCAGCTTCCATGTCGACCAGGGGCTGCAGGTGGACGTGCGCCTATTGCCCTCGTCGAGTTATGGTGCTGCGCTGCAATACTTTACCGGCTCAAAGGCGCACAATGTGACGCTGCGCCAGCGCGCGCTCAAAATGGGCTGCACGCTGAGCGAATGGGCGCTGGCCAGGCTGGACGACGAATCGGTTGTGGCTGCGGCCACCGAGGAGGAGATATACGGGGCGCTGGGGATGGACTGGATGCCGCCGGAGATGCGCGAGAATCTCGGCGAGATAGACGCCGCCGCCGAACACGCCCTGCCGCGAGTGGTGAGCAAGGGCGAGATACGCGGCGACGTGCACATGCACACCACTGCGAGTGACGGGCGCAACTCGATCGGCGAAATGGCCGAGGCGGCGATGGCCTGCGGGTACGCGTACATTGCCATTACCGATCACTCGAAGTTTTTGGGGGTGACCAACGGGCTCGACGAGAAGCGCGCCGTCGAACAAATCAAGCAGGTGCGCGAAGCGGATAAGGCGATGGAAGGCCGCATTCGGGTGTTCACCGGGATTGAGGTCGACATCCTGGCAGACGGCTCTCTCGCCCTGGACGATGAAGTGCTGGCGCAGCTGGATGTGGTGATCGCGAGCGTGCACTCCCGCTTCGAGCAGAGCCGCGAAGAGATGACGGCGCGCGTGATGCGGGCGATCGAGAATCCCTATGTGCGGATTCTGGGGCACCCCACGGGCCGGCTGCTCTTGCGCCGCGAGCCCTTCGCGCTGGAGATGGGAGCGGTGCTGCGGCGGGCTGCCGAGCTGGGAGTCGCTGTGGAACACAATGCCGCGCCGGAACGACTCGACCTGAACGACCGCGATCTGCGGATGGCGAAAGAATCGGGCTGCAAGATCGTGATTTCGTCTGACTCGCACGACAGCCGCAACCTGGGCAAGATGGACTACGGCGTGATGCAGTTGCGACGCGCGTGGCTTACGGCTGACGATGTGCTGAACACGAGAGACGCGAAGGAATTCTTGGCGGGGCTGCGGGCGAGGGTCCAAGAACCGCATGGATAATCTGCCGCCCGTTTGTTACGCTCTAGCAAAAGCTGCGGGCGGCTGAATCGCGGCTCGAAATTGAACTGACGAGCTGCGGTTGCCGCAGAAGTGGAGGGGTGGAGGAAGATGTTGCCGATCCCAAATCATTCGTGGCCAGGGAGGCTCTACGTTGCTTCGCGCCCCCGCGGCGGCGATTGGTTAAGCGATGAGGCGGAGAAGTGGCGCCAGGGCGGCATCGAGACTGTGGTTTCACTGCTGACGCGTGATGAGGAATCGGAACTCGGCATCGAAGATGAAGCTGATGAAGTGGCGAAAAGGGGAATGAGGTTCATCTCCTATCCGATTCCCGACAGGGGTGTTCCAGCCTCGTCCACCTCGGCATTCAAGATGCTTGACGCGCTTCACGATGAGCTTCAGCAGGGAAAGAATGTCTTAGTCCACTGCCGCCAGGGAGTGGGACGAGCGGGATTGGTTGCTGCATCCTTGCTCGTACTTGACGGCGCCGATCCCCAAGCCGCGATTGAAGAGGTCAGCAATGCACGGGGCGTTCGAGTTCCCGAGACGGCCGATCAGGAGCGATGGATCCATCGGCTTCCGGCGAGGGTCAGGTGAGCCCACTTAAATCGCTGCATCCGGACTCAAGCCTGATCCAGAGCAAGCTCGACGCCTTCCAACAGATTCCGAGCGACGAACTCAAGAAGAGTCTGGCGCCGGGGCAACCACACTGTCTGAAGACGAGACCCGACGGAACGATGCTGGACGGACACCATCGCGTTTACGTGCTACGCTCCCGCGGCGAAGAGGTGGATAGCCTTCCCAGGGAAATCGTCAGCAAAGAGGGCCTGGAGTGACCGTAGAAGGCAAACACGGCAAGGCACTGAACACGAGAGACGCCGGAGGGTTTCTCGCCGGGCTGAGGCCGCGGTCGTAAAGGTATCGATCAGGATGCATCCTGCCTCCGGAGGTAACCAACTGCCGCGGTTATCCTTGGCTTGTGAGATGCCATTGGCGCTAAGATAAGGGCGCGAGAAGCATCGCACCCCCCGTGAGGCCATCATGAGTCTGTTGCAGCAAAACACTGAAGAAGTTGACGACGCGGCGAAAGGCGAATCGCTGACCAGGGGAACCAGCCATGTGGTATGGGCCGCCGTGGCTGCAACCATCGTGGTGAGCATTGCCATTGCGATTTACGTGATCGCGGGACAAAAACCGCCCATCGCAACGGGCCAGATTGAGGCGATCTGGGCGCATCCGCAGCACACCGTGACCTCAGGCGTGGATGCCAGCGGGGCGCCGATGCAGCAGGAGACTCTCGATCAGGTTTTTGTGTTTACCAAGGTCAAGCTGCACAACCAGGGCCAACATGCGATCTTCCTGATCAACATGACGACCAATGCCACGTTAGATGACGGCATCCATGCGAGCTACGCGGCCAATAAGGGCGACTACGACCGGGTTTTCGTGGCCTATCCGGACATCCAGGTGCCGCATGGACCGGGAATCTCGCCGCTCGACACCGAAATCGACCCCGGGCAAACAGTCGAGGGCGAAATGGTTTCATCGTTCAAGATCTCAAAACAGCAGTGGGACGCGCGCAAGAAACTCGACTATACCTTTTATTTCCGGTACCAGCCGAGCCTGGTGCTCGCGCCCCAAGTTGCCGTGGTTGAGCAATAGCGCTATTGCCCGCTGGGCTGGACGGGAGCCGGGGCACCCTTCGGCGTCGACAAATAGCCTGAGATCTGGTTCTTCGAGTTGATGGTGTTGACCACGATCTCATAGAGCGCGGGGTCTTTGCCGCTGTAGAACTGCAAGGGCTCGTTCACATTGCGGTCTTTCTTCTCATACACCTTGTCGTCGGCGAAGATATCGAGGGTAAAACGGCTGCGCCTGGCGTCAGTCTTCTTCAGCTCGAGGCTGACCGTGCCCACCGGCTTTCTCTGCCCTTTGCTCAAGGTGAACTCATAGTAGTTGCGGTCGCCCTTGTGCTCGAGCGTAACCAGTTCGTCGTGGTTGCGGGCGATGACGGTGTTGGTGTTGGTCAGGTCGCCGCGAACCTGCTGGAGCTGGCTAATGGTGGTGGCCAGATCGGTCTGCGTTTTGCCCAGATCGGTCTTGACGCCGCCCACGTCGGTCTTCACGTTGGAAACGTCACTGGATACGGCGCTCACCTGCTGCGCGGTCTGCTGTTCGGCCGACTGCAGGCGCGCGGTATCGGCGGCTTCACGCGCCACAATTGCCTGGGCGCGCTCGTCGAGCTGTTTCTGGGTCAGGCCGAGGGATTTAGCCAATTCGTCGGTTGTGACCTTCAGGCGAGCGTCGGTCTCGCGAAGGTCCGCGGCAAGCTGGGTGTTTTGCTGCCTGGCGTCGGCCAGCTCGGCTGCCTGGGTGCTTAAACGGCTGCCCAGAGTAAAACACCAGATGAGCGCGCCAACGGCGGCCAGCAGCGCGATTGCGATGACTGCCAGGAACGCGCCGGAATACTCCCGGGGGGCTTGTGCTTCTTCAAGTTCACTCATGCTTCGCCTTTCGTGTTCAGGTGGGACTGATGGAGAAAGCCGCACCTGCTATTGGGGATCATCCTGTTCCCGTTAGACGAAGGAACCGGATAAAACTGCCAAAACCGGGTTTGCCACAACCCGCGCTTCCCATTGTTACGAACCGACGAGGGGGCATCCATTGAAGAATGCACCCCTGCACCTGGGAAGATACAGGATATATCGGCGAAATGGCTGATGGAGAGCTTTGCCGTTGTTTCTGAGGGTTCCTGTTTGCTGATTCTCGACACCCAGGTTCCCGGCATTTCCAGTCCCGCCTGCCGTGACAAGCGCCGAATGGCTAAGCTATAAACATCTTTACTGCTATTTTCGGGCGCGTGGGCCATCCTTGGGGACGGGCTCCTTATCGTAACGGCCATACAGCATCAAAACATAAAGGGAGAACAGGGTTTATGTCGACCGTTGTCGCAGGGAAAGGTCTCGAAGGAATCGTTGCCGCGAACTCGGGAATCTGCTGGATCGACGGAGAAGCGGGGATCCTGTCGTACCGCGGCATCGACATTCACGAGCTGGCCGAGCACTCGACCTTCGAAGAGACGACTTACCTGCTGTGGAACGGCATGCTGCCCAACCTTTTGGCGCTGCGGGAGTTTTCCGCTCAGCTTGCCCTGGCGCGTTCTCTCGATCAACGCATCATCGATTTGCTCAAGTCGTTTCCCAAGGCGGCCACGCCGATGGAGGTGCTGCGAACGACGGTATCGGCGCTCAGCTTCTACGACGCCGACGAGAAGGACAACTCGCACGACGCCAACGTGCGCAAGGCCTATAACCTGACGGCGCAGATCGCCATGATCGTGGCGGTCTACGACCGGATTCGCAAGGGCAAGGAGATCGTACCGCCGGACCGGTCGCTCAGCCACGCAGGGAATTTCCTGTGGATGCTGAACGGCGAAAAGCCCTCGAGCACAGCCACCCGAACCTTAGACATCGCCCTCATCCTGCACGCCGACCATGAGCTGAACGCCTCCACTTTCGCGGCCCGCGTCATTGCCGCCACGCTCTCCGACATCCACTCGGCGGTTACCGGCGCCATCGGGGCGCTGAAGGGCCCGCTGCACGGAGGCGCCAATGAAGGCGTGATGCGGCTGCTGCTGACTATCGACAAGGAAGGCGCCGATCCCGTGGAGTACGTGAAGAGCATGCTGGCGGCGCGGCAAAAGATCTCAGGCTTCGGCCACCGCGTGTACAAGACCGAGGATCCGCGCGCCACGCACCTGCGCAAGATGAGCGAGCAACTGGGCCGGGATTCGGGAAATCCCAAGTGGTTTGAGATGTCGCGCGCCATCGAGCTCTACATCAACCGGGAAAAGAAGCTGAACGCGAACGTGGATTTCTATTCGGCGTCGACCTACGCGACGCTGGGCATCGATATCGACCTCTACACGCCGATCTTTGCCGTGAGCCGCATCTCCGGTTGGGCCGCGCACGTGATCGAGCAGCTTGACGATAACCGGCTGATTCGTCCGCGCGCCGAGTACATCGGGCCGGTGTACCCGTCGCGGTGGATCCCGGTGGACGAACGGCTGTAAGTCCGCAACCCCCGGCGCGGCATCCGGGCCAGCGGAGTCCCATCCATTTTTCATTCTCAGCGAACAGGGCGCTGAAGTTTTTTTAGGGTGCCCGGATTTCGCTCCTGAGATGGGGGTGACGCGAACTCCGGATTCCGGGTCTTGGTCTTTTACGCACTCTTTGCGCAAAGCGTGCAACACTGTGTCTGCACCGCGAACCCGGAGGTCTCATGCAATCGCACCGCAGAGTGATCCTGAATCTGGCCGTGGCCATCGCCGGACTCGCCCTGGCCGCAACGCCCACACGCGCGCAGCAGCTCGACCCCGTCAAAGGGCCGGTGTCGCTTCAGGCGCCCGGGCCGTTTTACGAAGGCACGAGAGGCGGGGGCACGTATTCGTACGCGATCAAGTCCGATTTCGGACGCGTGAGGACCTTCACTTACACCGATGGCGAGGTCCTGAAAGGGAAGGCCGACTGGACGACTGCGCCGGCTGCCGATGCAGCCGCGACGGGAACCGGGGACAGCGGCCAGTCCGGCGCTGCAGCGGTTTGGGACCTGATCTACGGGTCAGGCTACTACGCCGCTCACGTTGCAGGCAGAAGGATCCTGGAGGGGACGTTTACAGGGGATAAGGGGACCACGCTCGAGGTGCAATCGCTCGACGAATTTTTAGCCGTCGGCGCAGACAATCACGGAGATTTTTACAAGATTGTCTGGTAGGGCCACCGACACGCTACCGCGCGCTCTTTCGCTTGACCGGGGCCCTGATGCCGTTGTGCCGTCGTACGCTCCCTCGAAGCGAATCGGGTGTGCTATGGTGGTGTCCGCCCGGAGGCCAATACGCAGCATCCGTCCAAGGTGACAGTTTTCCTGGTTCCGGCGGCAGCAATCGTGCTCTCGCACCGTTTGCCGCTGCATTCTCAAGAGCCTGTCAGACAATTCCACCCCCAATTTGCCTTGCAGGCCCCCTACGTCCCGCCGATTCCCGGGGAGCCGTTTACAGCCCAATACACCATCGAGATGCAGAAACCGACCGCCACCGGAGGCGCGGAGACGTGGCAGAGCACGACGCTCGTCGCAAGAGATTCCAAGGGGCGGGTTCGGCACGAGCTGCGCGAATTCCTGCCCGCGTCATCGACTCAACAACCGAAGATGTTTTGCGTGGTCCTGTCTGACCCGGTGGCCCGGTTAAGCCACACGCTCGATCCCGTTCGGCGAACGGATTACCGGCAGTGGTTCCACGCCTCGCACTCACACCGCTTCGGTCAGGACAATTCCGCGGGCGAAGACCTCGGCGCTCGTACCGTCATGGGCCTCGACACAACTGGAGAGCGTCGCACCTGGTCGATGCGTCCCCGGTTGGGTAATTCCGGACCACCGGCGAAGGTTGTGGACGAGACCTGGTATTCGAAGGCCCTTCAGCTGGTGGTTCTGGAGAAGCAAGCGGGTTCGTCGGGAATCGCGGTGACCATCAGACTGTCGCATCTTGACCAGCAGGAACCGGATCCGTCCCTGCTGACCGTCCCGCACGGCTACCGTTTGTTCACCGGCCTCACAACGTCGATTCCGAATAACGTGCCACCCTGGCTGGACCCGAGCGCGGGTGATCCGGGCGGCGAGGGAGGAAGTATGCCCCTAGTTCCAGATCCCGGAGGGCAAGCGCCGGGGCGATAGACGTCAGGCGTGAAGGCTTACCCGGCTCATCAGCCAATCCATTGCAGCCTTCTCATCTTGAATCTCGATGCGCAGGGGTACGGCGTGAATGGGGAGCGATACGCGAAGCGAACCCAGCCGAACCTGGTCTTTTGCGGTCGTCAGGAGCGCGGTGGCGCCCGCATTCCGCGATTCCGCGTCGATCCGGGCGAGATCGGCCGGCGTGTAGCGATGATGATCGGGAAAGGTAAACCGCGCCGCGACTCGTACGCCGGCGCGAGCGAGACCCTCGAAAAACTGCAGAGGGCGTGCGATGCCGCAAAAGGCGGCGACGGGACCATCGACGCGCGGCACATCCATTCGCCTGCGCAGCCGCCAGATTTCCGCCTGCCAGCCGCGCGATCGGATCTCCTCTTCCAGTTCCGGCTCGTCTGCCGGTATGGCAATGACACTGGCACGGGCTGCGGCGTCAAGCGTCTCGCGCAAATTGCCGGCGGGGAGCAGGTGGTCAGAGAAATCGGCACGGCTGAGCAAGAGAATGTCGATGTCGCGGGCGAGCTGACGATGCTGAAATCCGTCGTCGAGCAGATGAATGCCGTGCGCATCGGCGCGCTCGGCGAGCACGCCGGCCTGGTAGCGCTCCTTGGCGACGAAAACCGGCGCCTGGGCCGCCCGGGCAATCTCCAACGGCTCATCACCAAAATCCTCAGAGGTCCCGTGGGGGCGAACCAGGAGCGGCAGTTTGGAGGGCTGCCGGCCATAGCCGCGGGAGAGCACATCAACATGCACTCCGCGCGCAGCCAGCGCCCGGGCCAGCGCAATGGTCAGAGGCGTTTTTCCCGAACCGCCCGTAGACAGATTCCCAATGGAGATGACGGGCCACTGCAGCCGCCGAATCGAGGGAGCTCCCGGCCGGAATCTTCTTTCGCGCAGGGCAAGCCCCAGCCGGTAAAACGGGACAAAGGGCCAGAGCAGCGATCGTGCTGCGCGCCGCTTCATACTCCCTGCTCCACGTGATCGTTCAAGGCGAGCAGCTCACGAATGGCGGCGACGCAGCGCTCTGTCGCGCCGGCCTCGCGTTCGAACACTTCCCTCGCCTTGGCCCCCAAGGCTTGCGCGATTGCCCGATCGCCGAGGAGTTCCGTGAGGGTCGCCGCCAGATTCTCTTTCGTCGCAATACGCAGCGCGTGATTGGCGCGGAGGGCGTCGGTGATCGCGGTGAAATTGGCGTAATGCGGGCCGATCACGATGGGCACGGCAAACTGCGCGGGCTCCAACGGATTATGACCGCCAGCGGGGACCAAGCTGCCGCCGACAAATGCCACGCCGGCCAAGGAGTAAACCGACGCCAACTCGCCGATGGTGTCGAGGAGAACGATGGTGCCGGGCCGCAGGGCCTTGGGTGGATTTGCGCTCCATTCCGATCGCCGCAGCCAGGCGTTGCCCGACTTCTCGAGCAGCGAAGCCACGGCGGCGAAGCGCTCGGGATGGCGCGGCGCGATCACCATGACAAGTTGTGGTTCGGCAAAGAGCAGTTGCGGCCACGCATCGAGCAAGGCAGCTTCTTCGCCTTGGAGCGTGCTGCCCGCAACAACGAAGCGCAGCCCGCCGCAGATCGATCGCAGAATTTGAGTAACCTCGCTTTGCTGGGCCACCCGCACATCGAACTTGAGATTGCCCGCGACCGACACGCGCTGGGGCGCGCAGCCGATGGCCCGCAGACGCTCCGCATCGGTCTCGCTTTGCGCCAGCGCACGGCTCAGCCGCGCCAGCAACGGACGCCAGAACCAGGCCAGCTTACGGTAGCGCGGCCAGGAATGGTTGGAGATGCGCGCGTTGACCACCACGACGGGAATGCGGCGCCGGAAGCAGGCGCTGAGCAGGTTGGGCCAGAACTCCGTCTCAGCCAGCACGAGCATGCGAGGTTGCAGCGCTTTGAGATAAGCGCGCACCGCCCAGGGCAGATCGAGCGGGCAGTAAAAAACGCGGTTGGCTCCGAAGCGCTCGCGGGCCAGCGCCTGCCCGGTCCGGGTGGATGTGGAAACGGCAACGAGAGACTCAGGCAGCGCAGCATCGAGCGACTTGACGAGCCGCGTGACGGCCAAGACCTCGCCCACGCTGACGGCATGCACCCAGATCAGGGGCCGTCGACTGTCTGCCGGCCCGGCGACGAGCCGGCTGGGAATGCGACCCAACCTCTCCCGGATTCCTTCGCGGTATTTCTCAGTCGTGAGGGCGCGCCAAAGCCACCACGGCGAACCGACCACCAGCGCCGACAACAGGGCCACGTTATAGAAAAACAAGATCATGAGTAACTGATTTCGCTTGCTGTAAGTCTAACCTTAGGAATGATACAGTCGAGCGCGATGAAGACTTTGCGGTTGATCCCCTCGATGCTGTTAGGACTAGCGCTGCCGGCAGTGGCGACTGACCACGCACCCCCACCCGTGCAGCCGGCGACTTCGTTTCCCGCTGTGGAATTGCATCCCGACGAGCATGTGGCCATCGCCGTGGAGCCCTACGACACGAAAGAGCGCGACTCGATTTTCAGAGTCGACTACATCGAGCACGGGGTGATGCCGGTGCGCCTGATCGTGACCAACCTTGGCGACCGGCCGATCTCACTGCGCGATGCGCGCATTCTGTTCGAAACAGCAGACGGCGAACGCATCCAGGCGGCCGAGCCGGAAGATGTGGAGCGGCTGATGACGCGCAAGGAACGCGAAGGCTCGAAGATTCCCATGCCAGGGCCGATACCGCCGATCCACACCAAGCCCAAGGCCAGCAACAGCGAGATCGAACAGGACTTCGATACCTTCGAGTATTCGGCGCTCGCCGTCGAGCCGCACACCACCCGCGCCGGTTTCTTGTTTTACATCGTCGAGGGGCTGAGTCAGCCGCTGGTGAATGCCAAGCTGTACGTGCGCACGATCAGGGACGCCGACGGAAAAGAACTTTTCTATTTCGAGATTCCGTTCAACAAGTATCTTCAATCGAAATCGACGCAGATGAATTAGCGCCTGACAGGGAGCTCTGAAGCGCCAGGCATAAGTTGGGGCCTATTCATAGTAAGTAGCCGTCGTGGTATCAGTTTCCCAGATGGTGCAATCCTTGACGCGCACGCGGCCCCTGGTCATTCCAGCGAGCTCGCGGTTGGTCTCGTCGTAAAAATACTTCGCGATGTTTTCGGCCGAGGGATTGAGCGTGGTGAACGGCTGGAGGTCGTTGAGCATCTGGTGGTCGATACGATCGATGACGGGCCTGAGCACCTGCTTGAGCAGCTTGAAATCGAGGAGCAGACCTGCCTCATCGAGCACGTCTCCGGCCAGGGTAATGCGCACCTTGTAGTTGTGGCCGTGCGGGTTTTCGCACTTGCCCTTGTAATTGCGGAGATAGTGGCCGGAGGAAAAATCCGACTCCACGGTGACTTCATACATTCGCGTCAGCTCGATCCTGCGCGGAAACGCGCGCACCCCTATTTTATCGAGTCACGGGGTTAGAGGTTGCGGTTGCCGCGCCGGTTGCGCCGCGCCGCGCGGCGCGCTTCTTCGCTGTGCCGGTCGACTTGTTCGAACAAATGGCTCATTACGCCAACCAGCGCCGAAGCCAAACCGGCAAGCAACAGAAGCAGGGCAACGGTGCGCCACAGCGTGCCATTGGCCGGCAGACCAGGCTGATAACTCGAGGGCAGCATCGACATTCCGCCGGATATCAGCGCAAAGAACAGCAGCGTTGCCGCCAGAATGTAAAAGTTGCGGGACATGTGGCTTGAAGGACTTGGAGCTTGCCGGGCCTAAGAAGATTGTACGGCGCGCGCGCCCTCGGAAAGCTGCGCCGTGTCGATGACGGCGACGCCGGCCAAGGCGAATTTCGCCTCGATCGCTTCGACCGAACCGTTCCAATCGATGGCGCGGCAGGCATCGCGCAGCACGAACGTTTCCAGACCCAGACGGCGTGCATCGAGGGCCGAATAGCCGACACAGAAGTCGTAGGCCAGGCCGGCAAGAAAGACGCGATGGAGCCCGCGCTCGTCCAAATAGCCGGCGAGCCCGGTTGGCGTGGTGCGGTCGTTCTCAAAGAACGCCGAATACGAATCGATCTGCGGGCGGAATCCCTTGCGCAGAATCAGCTCGGCGCGCGTGAGTTGCAGCTCCGGGTGAAACCTAGCGCCCGGCGTTGCCTGGACGCAGTGATCGGGCCAGAGCGTCTGGGCGCCGTAGCTGAACTGGATGGATTCAAACGGCTTGTTGCCGGGATGCGACGAGGCGAACGACGAATGGTTGGGCGTGTGCCAATCCTGGGTCAGCACGACGTGCTGGAAGAGCGGCGCGACGCGATGAATGGGCGCGATGACTTCGTCGCCGCGCGCGACGGCCAGCGCTCCGCCGGGGCAGAAATCATTTTGCACGTCGATGACAATGAGAACGTCGCGAATGTCGATTTGCATGCCGGCGGCCACCCGCGGTTTTTGGGGCGAGCCCTCACCGATTATGCCAGAAGCACTGCAACGCGGTTGTCGCGCAGCAGGGCGATATATTCCGGCGCGAGATCGCGGTCGGAAACCACCACGTGCGCGGCGCCGAGCGGTGCGACAGGGATCATGCCGCCGCGGCCGAACTTGGTGTGATCGGCCACGATGATGACCCGGTTTGCCACTTCGAGCATTTTCTTTTCGAGCCCGACAACGAGGGTGTTGCTGTTGCTGAATCCGGCCTCGCTGATGCTGCCCACGCCCATGACCAGCGTGTCGGCACGGATGGCGCCGAGCATCTGCTCGCAAAACGGGCCCAGCATGACGCGCAGCCGCGGATCGAAGTATCCTCCGGTGAGCGTGAGCTGGATGTTTTGCAGCGACTCGAGGCTTTCGGCAATGGGCAACGAGTTGGTGACGATGTGGAGTGTCCTGGAGGCAAGCTCGCGGGCCACCGCGGCCACCGTCGAGCCGCCATCGAGAATCACCGTCTGGCCGTCTTCAATCAGGCCGGCGGTCAACCTGGCGATGCGGGTCTTTTCGCTGCTCAGGCGCGCGGTTTCAGCGGCGTAGTCAAACGCGCGGCCGGGCGCGGAGTCAACCGGCACAGCGCCGCCGTAGACGCGGCGCAGGGCTCCCTCGTGCGCGAGGAGCTCGAGATCGCGGCGGACGCTTGATTGCGACGCGCCAAAGTCGCGGCACAGCTCCTCCAGAGCCACGAAGCCGCCGGCGCCGAGCATGCGGCGAATTCTGAGTTGCCGCTCAGCCGCTTTCATCGCGAATGCGGGTCCAGGATCGGGACCCCCATGTTGTGCTTGATTCCCGACAGTTCGCGAATCTTGTCTTCGGGAATCCGCGTTATGGGCGCGCCCAGCTGCGAGGCAATCATCAGCGTCCAGCAATAGGTTTCGAGAATCTCGACGCGCCACTCGGCGCCGGTGGGCGTGTCAGCCCAGCAAACCACGCCATGATTGGCCAGCAGGATGGTGTTGTATTGCTTCACATAGGGGAGCACGGTTTCGGCAAAGGCCTGCGTGCCGGGCGTCTCGTAGGGGGCAATGGCCACTTGACCCACGAAGACCTCGAACTCGGGCAGGACGCCGGCGGGAGGGACCAATCCGGTGGCCGCGTAGGCCGTAGCATGCGGCGGATGGCAGTGCAGCACAGATTTCGCCTCTGCCATCGCCTTGTAGATCTCCAAATGCAGAAGCACCTCGCTGGTGCGCTTCGATGTGCCCGCAATCTGGACGCCGTTGAGATCGGTCATGCAGATGTCGCCGGGCGTCAGATCGTACTTGCTGAGCTTGGTGGGCGTGCACAGCACTTCATTGGGCCCGATGCGGTAGGAGATGTTGCCGCCGTTGCCGTCGACGAACTGGCGCAGCCACAGCTTTCTGCCGACCGCGCAAATCTCTTCCTTGATGGCTTTGGCTTCGGACGACGTAAAGAGCTTCCGCGCCGCCGACAGGCTGCTTTTCTTCGTACTTTTCTTCACTGCTCTCCCCTTACTAAGCCCCATTTTGGGTGGTGTAACGTTGGTTTTAGGGCCGAATTTTGAATGATTTTGGCTGATGATGAATGATATCGCTCGCGATACTCCATAGTCAATCGGATGTCAGGTGGATTCTGGAGGTATGGCGAGGGAGGGGTTTCTCAGGGTGCGGTGTCACCCGCGTCTGCAAGCGAGAGCCATCTCGAGCGCACCACAAAATGACGGGCTGGGCGGGCGGAAGCGGTCCGCATAAGGCCGGGATGGCCGGAAAAGGCGCTAATCGCGGAACTTGATGGTGGCGTGAGAGCCGTCGCAGAAGGGCTTGTTGCGCGAGGCGCCGCAGCGGCAGAGAGTGACGCGGTTGCGGACCTCGTAATGAACCCCTTCTGCCGACACCAGGGGGATGCCGCCGCGCAGCCAGATGGGACCGCTGCACTGCTGCGCGGGGTCTTCGACCAGCCCAATGGACACGGGCAGTTCCGGCTCAAGGGCCTGGCCGGTTTGCTTGTCGATAGCGACGAGTCGGCCCGACGGGCAGTTGCCGGTCTGGCGGAGGAAGCGCTCGCGGGTGGCGTGATCGCTGGTGTGCTCGACCTGGCTCCAGACCTGGCCGTGGGGATCGCAGTAGCGGGCAAAGGCGCAAAGGCTTTCGGCGTCGGCGAGCTGCATGGCCGGGCCGTCGTAGATTTTGGCCTGCGCGGCGAAGGGCTCGCGCGAGGCGGTCTCGGCGCCGTCAAACTGAATCTGCTTGTGGGTACCGTCGCAGAAAGGCTTGTTCTGGGAGTGGCCGCAACGGCAGAGCGAGTAGGCCTCAGGGGTGGTATATGGGTCGCCCTGCTCCCAGCGCTCCGATTCGCCTGCATGGTTCACGGCGATGATTTGTTTTGCCAGCGGGACGGCGCCGGTGACGCGATAAGGACCGTTTTTGATGATGGCGACTTTGGCGGAATTATCGGGCATGCGATCTCCAGGAGAAGCAGGCAATCTGCCTGGATTGGAGTGTATAACGCCGAGGGCGGTGAAATGCGGATCGGGATTCAGCATCCTGGCAAGGAAGGCGCCAGCCAAAGACCGCGGCGGCTTGATAGACTCGGTTGGCTGGGCTCAGGAACTATCCTCAAAGACTTAGCGAAGGAGAGAGGTCAAATGAAGTTCATCGTCACCTGGAAGATCCCCAAGGCAAACGTTCTTACCGCGCAGGCTCGGTTTCTGAAGACCGGCGGAGCGCCGGCGGCGGGCGTGAAGATGGTGGGCCGCTGGCATGGCATGAGCGGCGGCGGAGTGCTGATCGCCGAGACCAACGACGCCAAGGCGCTGTATACGTGGCTCGAACAGTGGAACGATCTGCTGGAGTTTGAGACTACGCCATGCCTGGAAGATGCCGAAGCGGGCGAAGTGCTGGCGGCGGCGGGACGGTAGAGAGACAGAGAACAGAGATCCGTGGTTCGTGGACCGTGGTTCGTGGACCGTGGTTCGTGGATCGTGGTTCGTGGACCTTGGACGCCGATCGGCGAATCGGCGTCAGTGGGCGAAGAACGCCTCGACGCCGGTGATCGTGGTCGTCATGCGATAGGGCGGCAGCGATTGCAGGAAGGTCTGGCCGTAGCGCTGCGCCCGGCTGCGCGATTCGCGTCCGGGCGCGGAAGGCTGTGCGCGGGGCCTTTTACGCCTGCGGCGGAGGGGCCGGCGTCAGCCCGTGGCGGAGCATGATCTCGACGATCCTGGCCTTGTCAGGCGGAGCGGGGGCTGAGGCGAGCGCCGCTTCTGCAACTTCGCGGAAGTATTCGGGCCCGATGGCAGCCGGGGTGACGGCGCAGAGCACCTTGGCGTCGGTGCTGGAATTGTTGTCGAAGCGATGCACGGCGCCGCGCGGAATGCAGAGCGCCTGTCCCGGCGCCACATTGATCGGTTTGCCGTCCACGGTCCAGGTCAACACGCCTTGAACGCCATAGATGGTTTCCTCGTAGTGGTCGTGGCTGTGCGCCGGGGCCATGAGGCGCTGCGCGGCGGGGACGGTGACTTCAAACAAGGCGACGGTTCCCGCCGACTGTTCGCCGGTGACGAGGAATCGCACGGTGAGCGGGCCGAGGCGAATGGTTTCGTCGGCGGGATTGACGCGTAGATCGACAGACTGTGCCAACATGGGGACCTCCTTGGCCTATTTCGTTTGGTTCCTGGTTCGTGTGGTCGATTCCACTGGAGTCCGTTATGCCGGAGGAAGCAGCTCCAGTCCAAACCTGGGGCCTGCGGCAAGCGCACGACCGATCAACTCCTTACTACCAGATGGCGGCGCCGCAGTCCGATCCAAAGCAGGATCGAAAACCTCCTCAAAAAAACCTTCGAGGCCCGCCGGGGTGGTCATCACCAGCGCTTTCGCATAGCCGTCGCCATTGTTTCTGAAGGAATGAGCGATTCCACGGGGAAGAAACGCAAAGTCTCCAGCCGATGCAGTGATTGTATCCGAGCCCACTTGTATGGTCAGCGTGCCTTCAAGCAAGTGGAACGATTCATCCTCACGGTGGTGAATATGCGGTGGTGTGCCTCCTCCCGGCGCGACCGAAATCTCTGCCAGGAACAGCGCGCCACCCGACTCCTTGCCGGTGATGAGAAACGTCATCAGTTCACCGGGGCCCCAGTAGGCTGCGCCGGAACCCGCGGGCATGTACTTAATCTGGTTTTGCTGCGGTTGGATTGAGGGACCCCCTTCGCCGCGCGGGGGCTGCTTCGTGGTTTGCTGCGAGACTCGCGAAACGGTCTCAAGCGGGGAGTGGTCGCGAACTTCAAAAGTTTGCTTTGTCATGTAAACATCCATCGTGGTAAACTAAGTTTACCGTATACAAAGTAAACACAGTTTACTCGGAGTGTCAACGACTTTTTTTGAGGAGATTCCGCCGATGAAAACAAAGGACATGCTGATCGGGGCGATGCTGCGCGTTCCAGCCGAGGCGATTCACCGGCGCATCATCAACGATCTGAACGCGGCGGGATTCAAGGAGCTGAGCCTGCCCCATATGGCCCTCTTCCGGTTTCCGGGCCCTGACGGAGTTCGTCCCGGCGTTCTGGCCGAACGTGCGGGAATGAGCAAGCAGGCCATGAACCGCCTGCTCGGCAGCCTTGAAGAGCTCGGCTATCTCGTCCGCCGCGACGCGCCCAGCGAGGGCCGCGCGCGTATTGTCCACTTTACGAAGCGCGGGCATGCCGCGTATGCCAGGGCCATCGAGGTTCTGTACCAGATTGAGCGTGAGTGGAGCGCGGAGCTGGGGGCGAAGAATTTTGCGCAGTTGAAGCGGCTTCTGGGGAAAGTGTGGGAGAGCAAACTGGTGAAGTAAGGCAGTGATCGGCGGACGGCGGTCTGTGATCAGTGGGCGAAGAACGCCTCGACGTCGGTGATGGTGGTGGTCATGCGATAGGGCGGCAGGGATTGCAGGAAGGTCTGGCCGTAGCGCTGGGTACGGATGCGGGGGTCGAGAAGGACCAGGACGCCGCGATCGGAGAGCGAGCGGATGAGGCGGCCGAAGCCCTGTTTGAGGGTGAGGACGGCTTCGGGGACCTGGTAGTCGAAGAACGGCTTGCCGCCATTTTCTTCGATGGCTTTCATGCGGGCCTGCACAACGGGGTCTGAGGGAACGGCGAAGGGCAGCCGGTCGATGATGACGCAGCTGAGGGCTTCGCCCTGCACGTCGACGCCCTGCCAGAAGCTGGCGGTGCCGAAGAGGACGGCATTGGGGGTGGCGCGGAACTCTTCCAAAAGGGCTTTGCGCGGAGCGGCGCCGTGCAGCAGGATCGGGTAGTCGAGCACGGGGAGCAGGCGCTCGTAGAGGGTGCGCATCTGGCTGTAGCTGGTGAAGAGGCAGAAGGCGCGGCCGCGCGAAGCGGTGAGCACGCGGCGGATGGCGCGCGCGGCGGCCTCAATGAACTCCGGATCGCGCGGGTCGGGCATCTCGGGCGGCAGGTAGAGCAGGGCCTGCTCGGCATAATGAAAATGCGACGGGACGACCAGCTCGCGGGCTTCGGCAAGGCCGAGCCGGCGGCGCAGGTGCTCAAAGCCGCCCTGCACGGTGAGCGTGGCCGAGGTGAGCACGGCCGTGGGGATGGGTTCGAAGACCAGCTCGTGCAGCAACTCGGAGACATCGATGGGCGTGGCCTGCAGCGTGGCGCGGATACCGCCGCTGCGGGGGGCAGACCTTTGGCCAGAGCGCGGAGCCGTCTGCGGGACCATGGAGTTGCCGGAGCCGGAGAAACGGTCGGGAGACATTGCGGCGCGGCGCTCGACCCAATAGACCATGTTGTGCGCGCTGGATTCGAGCAGAAACTCGAACTCGGAACGCAACCGGGCAACGCGTTTGGCCAGCCCTTGCGCTTCGTCGATTTCGCTGAGACGTTCCATCTCCGCCTGGAGCATGCGCAGCGAGGAGCGGACGGAGAGATAGAGATCGCCCGAGGTCTCGAGGAATTCCTCGCGATGATCGAAGGGATGCCGGCCTTCGGCTTCAAACGGCAGGGCCGAAAAGAACAGACGGGCGCGATCGCGGAGTTGCTGCGTGGCGATGGGAATGCCGGCCGAGCCCTCTTTGCCGCGCAAAAGGACGTCGATGTCGCGAGCCAGTTCTTCAAAACGGAGGTTGGAGACGGAGAGGCCGAAGTAGTTGGAGGCGACCTCTTCGAGCTCATGCGCCTCGTCGAAGATGACGGCGGCGGCCTCGGGCAGGATGCCGGCATCGGGGGCAGCGGCGGCTTCGCGCTTGACGGCGAGATCGGCGAAGAAGAGGTGGTGATTGACGATGATGATGTCGGACTCAAGGGCGCGGCGGCGCATCTCGGTGATAAAGCAGCGGCGATAATCGGGGCAGGTGGACCCCAGGCAGTTGTCGGCGCGGGCGTCGAGCTTGGCCCACAGCGGGCTTGACTCGGGCAGGGCGGCGAGCTCGGCGCGGTCGCCCGTTTCGGTGGTTTTTTCCCACTCGGCGATCTGCCGGTACTCGTCGATCTCGTCGAGGCCGGAGAGAATGGGCTGGTCGCGCAGCGCGAAGAGCTTGCGGCGGCAAAGGTAGTTGGCGCGGCCCTTCATGTAGCAGACGTGCAGGTCGCCGAGGAGCGTCTCGAGGAAGGGCACGTCGCGAAAGTAGAGCTGATCCTGCAGGGCCTTGGTGCCGGTGGAGACGATGACGCGCTGGCCGGTGCGCAGCGCGGGCAACAGATAGGCGAGGGTTTTGCCGGTGCCGGTGCCGGCCTCGACGATGAGGTGGCGCTTCTCGGTGAGCGCGCGCTCGACGGCCTTGGCCATCTCCAACTGGCCGGGACGGTACTCGTAGGGCAGCGGCGAATGCGCGAGGATGCCGCCCGGAGCGAAGAACTCATGCAGGTTGGGAAAGGATCGGGTTGAAGGGGTGGATGAGGACATTCTGACCCAGGGTCTCGCGTTGGAGCTTTGTCTCCATGATAGTGACCGAGGCCCCTGTGCACCCACGAGCCGTTCCGAGCCGGATCGCATGCGGGAGATTTGGCTGAATCCCGACGGGGAAAGGTCAGGCAAAGTGAGAATCATCGCCTTCGGCTGCAGGAGGGTAGCCGGAGGCCGGCGAAAGTTGGCCTTGCGGCTGATCGGGAGGGGAGGTGTGGTTAAGCCATCGGCCAATCAGAAAAGATGCTTCAGGACCCGCGCCGGCGCCGGCGTTTTGCGCGGCTCTCAGCAGCCGTTTGCGGACCTCGGCCGCGCGTTGCGCCGCAGCGGCGCGCTCATTTGCGGCAGCGTAGGAGCTCATGGGGTCGAGCCCCACGGCGGAAGAGTGAACGTGCATAGCGCCTCCACGCGGAGAAGGCTCGCAATCGCGCCGCCGAATTCTCAAAGCCATAATGAGAGTTGTCTCATCGGCGGCCGAACCTAGGCTTCAGCAGTGGTGGGATCGATGACGCGGCGAACCCGGGCGACGCTGTTGGCGGGAAAGCCGCCCTGGCTGGCGTGCTCGCGCACCATCTCTTCATTGGGCGCGATGTAGACACAGTAAATCTTGTTGTCGGTGACGAAGCTTTGCAGCCACTGAATCTGCGGACCCAGTTTGCTCAGGACAGAGCAGGACTTCTGCGAGATGGCCTGCAACTGCTCAGCGGAAAGCGAACCGGCGCCGGGAATCTCGCGCTCGATGACGAACTTGGGCATGGAAACTACCTCCGAACAGGGGATGCTGAGTAGTGTACATAGAGGGGGCGGGGTGGCAGGGGGAAAAGCGATGCAGTGGCGGCCCATAAGATAGAAGTGGGCGAGCCGGACTGCGCGGCGCGGGCGCGCGGGACGGGATGAGCGCCTAAGCAGGCGGACTGCCCGGGGAGAAGAGTTTGCCTTCGTATCGCAGATCGGTTGTGCCGGCAAGCAAAGACGCTTTGACGTGGCCGCTGGTGGCCATCGTGGGCCGGCCCAATGTTGGCAAAAGCACGCTCTTCAACCGCATCACCGGCAGCCGGCGCGCGATTGTCGGCGACGAGCCGGGCATCACGCGCGACCGCATTTACGGAGAATATGAGTGGGCGGGGCGAAGGTTCCGCGTGGTCGATACGGGCGGCATCATCCCCGACGACCCGGATTTAATTCCGACAGAAATCTACAACCAGGCAAAGGTTGCGCTGGAAGAAGCCGATGCGCTGGTGCTGGTGGTAGACGTGCGCACCGAGCTGGCGCGGCCGGACTACGACCTGGCGCGGCTGTTGAAGCGCGGCGGCAAGCCGGTGTTTCTCGCAGTCAACAAGGTGGAGAGCGATGTGCTGGCGGCCGAGGCAGAGAACTTTCGCAAGCTGGGAATCAGCGAAGTGTTTGCGGTGAGTTCGGAGCACGGCCAAGGGGTGGGCGAGCTGCTGGATGCGATTGCGGAGAAGACAGGGAACAAGGGAACAAGGAAGCAAGGGAGCGAGGGAGCGAGGGAGGAAGGGAGCGAGGGAGCGAAGATTCGCACGCACGGCGAATTTGAGCAGCATGAGACATCGGTGGCGATTATCGGGCGGCCCAACGTGGGCAAGTCGACGCTGCTGAACGCGCTGACCGGGACGACGCGCGCGATTGTCTCACCGATCGCCGGCACCACGCGCGACGCGGTCGACGAGGTGGTGGAGTTCGAAGGCAAGAGGCTGCGGTTTGTGGATACGGCGGGCATCCGGCGCAAGGGTAAGACCAGGTTGATGGCCGAAAAGCTGAGCGTGGTGATGGCGCGGCGGCATCTTGAAGCGGCCGACGTGGCGCTGCTGGTGATGGACGCGACCGAGGGCGTAACGGCGAGCGACGCGACCATCGGCGGATATGCGCACGAGAGCGGGCGCAGCGTGATTCTGGTTGTGAATAAATGGGACGCGGTGACCACGAGGCGGACCGATGGCAAACCGCCCGCGAGCAAGGAAATCTTCGAGCAGCAACTGCGCCGGGCGCTGAAGTATCTGGATTATGCCCCAGTGATTTTCTTATCAGCGTTGGAAGGGTCCCAAGGCGGGGGAAAGAGCATGACGCGCGTGCTGCGCGAAGTGGTGAGCGTGGCCAGGGAGCGGCGCAAGCGCGTATCGACGGGACAGATGAACCGCTTTCTGGAGCGGATCGATTTCCAGCGCGCGCCGGTGCCGATGGCGAAGCGCGTGCGGATCTTTTATATGACGCAGGCGGCAGTGGCGCCGCCGATGTTTGTGCTTTTTACCGATCGCGACGTGAAGCTGCATTTCGCCTTCGAACGGTTCCTCGAGAACCAGATTCGCGCGGCGTTTGGGTTTAAAGGAACGCCGGTGTGGTTCAAAGTGAGGGCGCGCGGCGAGCCCAGGGGTCTGTGATCAGGGGTCAGAGAAGGCAGAGGAGTTAGCGGAATTGGCGGTCCCTGTAGAACCCCACGCGGCGCGCAAGTAAAATGGCTGTGGACCGATTGCCCAATCCCCTCGGTTTACAGCCATCGTTGCGAGGATGCACTGAATGAATTACCTGGACCGCGAGGTACTCGACAACCTTGCCGCGGAGAAGTTTCAGAGGACGCAGCCGTACCCCTATGTTCACATCGATCACTCGCTGACCGCGGAGGGATATGAAGCGCTGCGCGCGTCGCTGCCCGGCGTGGAGCAGTTTGACAAGCATGTGGGGATGAAGCGCGGCCACGGTCAGATGCCGCACAACCGATACATGCTGCACTACAAAGCGGGATTGGAGTTACCGAAACCGTGGCAGGAGTTCCTCGACGAGTTGCGCGGCGACTACTACCAGAAATTTTTGCGGAGGCTGCTGGGGCCGCGGACGTATATTCCGACGTTTTCGTGGCACTACGCGTGGGAGGGGTGCTCGGTTTCTCCGCACTGCGATGCGGCGCGCAAGCGGGCGACGCACATCTTCCACTTTAACGACGAACGCGAATGGAACCAGGCGTGGGGCGGCGAAACGCTGATTCTCGCAAGCGACAAGCCGCTCGCGACGCATTCGGCGCCGACGTTTGACGAACTGAAGGTAGCAGCGGGGCACGGGCCGGCGGGCAACGGAAGCCTGCTTTTCCAGCGCACGCCGCACTCCTGGCACGGAATGAAGCCGCTGGCCTGCCCGCCGGGACAGTTGCGCAAGATTTTTTCGGTCACGCTGAATATTCCCACGTTTCAGGTGTGGTGGCGGCGCGTACGCGGCAAGGATCCGGATGGGTTCCGGCTGAAGGCGGCGTAGAGGCAGGGAGCGAGAGAGCAAGCGAGCGAATCCAGGACCGTCAGCTAAAAGGATCCCTCATTGAGAGGCTGGGCGCGATGTGGAGTCGCCTGAAACATCGCCGAGGTCCTTGATGTGCACGCTGGCCTCAGTTTCCGGCACGACGCCGTCATTGACTTGTACTTTTGTGGGCTGGCCCTGAATGAGCACGCGCTGCACAGCGGCGCCGTGGCCGGGAATGAACACGCGCTGGGTGATGGAAGTGTCGGGAGTGCTGATGGTGAGTGGGACTTCAGCGGCCGCATAACCGGAATTCGACAGGTTCACGGTGACCAGCCAGTTCCCTGCCTCGGTGGGGGCGGCGAAGACCTTGCCGATGGAGAGATCGGGCAGCCCCTTATCGGTATCGATCCAGTCGGCGAAAAACCAGCGGAGGTCTGCCGGAAGTCCGTTGTCTGTGGGCTGCGGAGCGAATTCGTCGGGAGGCAAAGCGGGCTGAGCGGACTGCGACGCCGATGCTGTGATAGCGCTTCCTGATTTTTCGAGGAGCTGTTCGAGAATCCCGGCGCCGGACTTTTCCCCCAGCCCGAGAGCGGCATCGGCCGCCGGCGAGTAGGCACGCAAAGCCGCAGAAAGCGCCCCGTCGCCCAGCAAATCGCGCAGCATCCAGAAGACGTAGGCCGCCTTTTCGCGATAGTAGATGGGCGCGATGGCCTGGCCAAGCGGCTGGCCGGAGCGATCGCCGGGGCTGGCCGGCTCAGCCAGCGCCAGCGCGGCGCGGCCGGTCTCCAGCGCTTCGAGGGCTTTCTTGCGGCCGTTTGCGTGCTCAATCCACAGGGTGCCCATAAAGCGGGCAACGCCCTCGCTGGTCCAGGCACGGGGAGACTCCATCCACGCATGCGTGAGCGCATGGGCGAGCACGCCGTCAAGCTGCTCTGAGGTGGCCTGGCGGATGGGGGTGGCGAGCAGCGAGCCGGTTTCGAACGGCGCATCGTCGGGATTGGGCAGATCGAGAATCGTGAGCAGGGAGCGGGGTTGATCGCCAAGCCAGCCGCTCAAAAACGGCGAAACGACTGCGGCCGAGGCAGACCAGTCTTCCACCGCCGCCAGGTCGTCGGGCAGCGCGAAGATCTGCGCATTCTCAGCGCGCTTGAGCGTGCGCACGGCAAGGAAGATGCTCGGTGCTTCAAAGCCGAGGTAAGGCAGATCGGCGCTCGCAGTGGCGAGGCCGGAAACCTCGTCGCCTTCAGTTGGCGCATCGGTAATGCTGAGAGGCGCGAGCCGGCCGTTGATGAGCGCGACGGTGGGAGCGCGCCCATGAGGAAACTCCGCGGCCAGATGCAGGCGGAAGCGCGCCGCCGAGATGCGCAGCTTGTGGTCGCCCAGCTCGTCGAAGAGGCGGTTGCCGTCGCCGAGGATGACGGGAACACTGGAAGCCGGATACCAGACCACGTTGCCGAAGCCGCGCAGCCCGGTGAATTCGTCGCCGATGCGGTCCCAGTCCGAGTGAAATGCAACCTCGTCGGGTGTGCCGATGGTGGTGAGACGCCGCGCGTTCAGCTCGATACTGCCGGAGTAGGTGACATCAAGCTGGACTGTTGCCCCGGGCGCGAGGGGATGGGCGAGCGCGACGGCGGCCTCGTGGAGCTGGCCGGTGTGGTCGACGTCGGAATTGAGCGTAGCGACGGTGAAGGCAACGTCGCGACCGGCGATGCGAATGCGCTCCCATGTGAGCGACGAAGAGATTTGCAGGGGAATGTGGGGCAGCGGCAACTTGCTGTCGTTGCGGACGGTGACGAGCGCGCGAACAGCAATCTGGTGTTCGTCGAGGCGGAGATGTACGTCGAGATCGAAGGCCGTGAACGTGACCGCCTGGCGTTCATCGTCGGTGGCCACGGGCGCAGTGACGGCCTGCCCACCGGGTTTTGTCGCTCCCGGGCCGGTGGTTGTGGTGGTCTCGCCGTTTTCGTCTGTAGAGCGCGAGAAGATGACCTGGCCCTTTTGTTCGGTCGATTGATCGGGAGATTGGCTGGACGGCGGCGCAGCCGTTTGTCGGGATTGAGCAAAACCGAAGACCGGCAATGCAATCAACAGCAGAAGATGGAAAACCGAAATCATACAGTTGCGCTTTCCCCGGTCCCAGAATCGGGACCGGGGGCACCCCATGCTACTCGGTGGGGTGCGGAGATTCTTCATGAACCGAGGCCTTTCTGTGCCCCGGCACCGCGCGCAGGGCCACTGCGCGGGGGAGGCTTTTGGACAAGAGCCGCGGCGGATGGGACAGCGCGGCGCTGGCGGGCGGCTTCAAAGAGGACGACCGCGCCGGCCGCCGAAACATTGAGCGAGCTGACGCCACCCGCCATGGGAATGCGCAGCAGGTGGTCGCAGGTGCGGCGCACCAGATCGTGCAAGCCTGCGCCTTCCCGGCCGAGCACGATGACCAGGTTGCCCTTCAGGTCAAATTGGTCGTAATCGGCCGCGCCGCGCTGATCGAGCCCAACGATCCAGAGGTTGTGGCGCTTGAGCTCTTCAAGCGCGCGAACCAGATTGACGACACGCGCGATGCGCAGATGCTCGGCAGCGCCGGCGCTGGCTTTGACGGCGGCAGCACTCAGCGGCGCCGAGCGGCGCTCGGTGAGGATGACGCCGTCGACTCCAGCACCATCGGCAACGCGGAGCAAAGCGCCGAGATTCTGAGGGTCTTCGACGCCGTCGAGGGCGAGAACGAGGCGGGCGCCGTGGCCTGCCGACGGCGGAGCGAAAAAATCTTCCATGGAGAGAAACTCATGCGCGCGGACCACCGCGACGATTCCCTGATGCGCCGGCGTCCGCGCGACTGCGGTGAGCTGGTCGCGCGAGTCGGTACGGACGCGAATGCCCGATTGGCGGCACTGGGCGACGAGGCGCTGCAAGCGTTCGTCCTGGCGCTCGCGGGCAACCAGGATGTGATCGATGCGACGGCGGCCGGCCTTGATGGCTTCCTCGACCGGATGCAGGCCGTAGAGAACGTCCATGAGATTAGTTTAGTGGGCGCTAGGCGGAGAGCTTAGCGCTAGCCAACCGGTTCAGGCTGACGCCCTGCTCCGCTGCCTGCATCGCGAGCGACCGGTGGACAGAAGGGGGGATCCGGACCCGAAACTGGCCACTATAGCGCTTGTCAGAAAGTGGAGCGGGAATCGGGTCGCCCGAGCCCTCCATTTCTCTCACGGTGCTCCATACCAATTTGCGAATTCCTTTAAGCGCTTCTTCAGGCTTCCGCGCAAGCCATGACAGTGATGGGAATTCCGCGCAAAGACCGACGTGTTCCCGATCCTCGGCCGACCAGGTCACGCGATACGTGAAACGGTCATTTCTGCGATTCATCCTCGGACGATTCATGTTTCAATCCCTTCAGCTTTTCGATCGCTGCCAGGACCTGACGAACCTGATAGGCCTTGGCCTTGCCTTTCTCCCCCTGGATGTTGACGCGCGGGTCACCAGGCCATGGAGTCTTAAATACCGCATGACTTGTGCCGCGCTGCCTGGGTTCGCCAAAGTTGTCGACGCAAACCTTAAAGAGGTCGGAGAAGCGAACGTTCTTAGGCGAGCGAAGCATTGCTTCGAGAGTCTTCTTCGAAGTTGCCATGCAGATCTATGGTATCACTATTGGAACCACCCGGGCATTTCTTCGAGCATCGGATTGGCGGAAGGACACGACAATCGTAATGCACTCGATCGATTGATCTGACATGGCGAGGGGGAAATGCGAGGCGACAGCGAAGAGCGACTGCAGGCCGGTGCAGGCGAGGACGCCCGCACTACTGCCGGATTGGAGTCCGGCGCTACAACTGGAGCTGCTTGATTGCCGCGGCGGCGAGAGCGGCGACCTCAAAGTGGTCGTCAGGGCCGAACAGGTCTTCAATCTCGAGGGCGCCGCGGTGTTTTGAATCCACCTGCAGGGTGAGCAGCTGCTGCTTCTTGTCGCGAAGAATCGTAACCTGGACCGGCTTGCCCTTGTTGGAACGAAGGGCGCGGTCCCAGTCGGCCGAGGTGGATATGGCATCGGGGCCAACTTTCAGAATGACGTCGAAGGCCTTGAATCCGGCTGCAGCAGCCTCGCTCTTGCGGGCCACCGATTTCACCATCAGTCCCGAGGGAACGCCGAGGTAATCGGCCATCTGCGAAGTCAGCGGCTCGACCATGGCACCCACATTGAGCGTGCTGGTAAACAGAGACATGTGCCAGCCGCTGGGCGCCGGCGCATCGCTGCCGGCAAGAACGCCCATGCCGGGAGGCGCGGGCGCGACCGGTCCCGGCTCAACATTGAGCAGCTTGTTCCAAACGTCATGCTCCATGGCCCGGCGATCGACGAGCTCGACGGCGATGGTCTGGATGTTGCCGTCGCGGCTCAATTCCATGCTGATTTTGCGGCCGGGCGGAATTTCGCGCAAGATGCGGCGCAGGGCTTCGGAACCTTCAACGTTCTGGCCGTTGATGGCCAGAATGACGTCGTTGACCCTGAGGCCGATCTGGCCGGCCGGCGCGTCGTGATCGATCAGAGTAATCACGGCGCCTCGAACATCCTTGAGCTTGAGCGCCTGCGCCTTGTCGGCATCCACATCCGTGGTGTCCACGCCGAGGTAACCGGCGGGACTGGCGTGAATGGCAAGCGGGCTGGGATCTTGAAAGACGGGCGCCATCTCCTGCGCCTGCCCGCGCGCAGCAGGCGGGGCAAAGGCCAGGCCGGCGGCGGCGGCGCAGAGAACGGCGACACCAAGATTGACGAAGGCAAGATGGGAAGACAGCCTCAAAAGGTGCTTCATGTTGGTTCCCCCGGTATGTCTTACATCCGGTCTCTGGTTCATTCAGACGGCGCAGTAGCCGGAAAGTCACATTGGTTCGACGGGGCCCAAAAAGCAGGCCCTCAGAGCTTACTGAATCTCCGGTACCCGGCTCAAGACCTGCCGGGACACATTGCGAATCTGGGAATCCTGATCACTATTCGATACGGAAAAAAGCACCTGCCGAACGGTCATATCGGCCTCGACCGGCGCCAACAAGCCGATGGCTTCAGTGCGAACTGCCGGATCGTTGTCGTTGAGCAAGGCCTCAAGAACCGCATCGCGCACCCGAACGTCCTCGGCGACATAGGGTTCGAGGCCCTCCAGGGCTTTTTGGCGGACCTTGGGGCTTTTGTCGTAGCGCAACGAGACCATGAGCGCTTCGCGGATGCCGGAGGGCTGGCAACTGTGGCCGGCGCGGCACTCGGCGGCAAGCAGGGCCACGGAGTCATCACGCACCGAGGTCGACGGCGCGTTTTCGCTCGCCATCATGAGCAACTGGCGAATGGCCGGGTCGTCGAGCGAGCCTTCGACCTGCCGTGGAACTACCTGGTTATAGCTCACGTCGACGGTTTCGCTGTTGGGCTGGCGGACGATGCTGGAGATGCCCGCCACGTTAGCCAATTCCGGCAGCGCCGGAGCCGGCTGCAGCTTGACTTCACCCGGCGCCGCAGCCTGCGCGATGGTGGCGGTGTGCGCGGCGCGGCCCTGGGCATATTCAAAACCGCCCAGGACTCCTGCGCCGCCCCCGGCAACCAGCAGGAGCAGCGCAGCCACAGGCGCTGCCTGCAGGCTGGAGAAATTGGCCATGATGCGCTCGCCAAACCGCTCGTACCAGCGCTTGGGCGGAAGCGTGTCGAGCGCTTCATCGAGCCGCAGGCGGGCGCGAGCAATCAGATTTGGGCTGGGCTCAACCACCGGATGCACATCGGCGAGCACCTTGAGCGCGTAGATCTGCTCCCGCTCGTTCCGGCATTCATCGCACGCGGCCACGTGCTGCTCCAGTTCGTGCGCCAGTTCATCGGGAAGCTCCCCATAAGCCGCGGTCACGATCCTCTCCTGTGCAAGTTCGCAATTCATGTTTACGTCCTTCCCCCGAAAAACAGCTACCAGCTTCTAGCTCTTAGCTTTCAGCTCCGCCCGCGAATACCGCGGCAAGGGCTGAAAGTCGGCCGTGATTTTCGTTTTCTTGATCTCTTGCTTCGTAACTCTTTCGTCCTCAATCTCCTTAGTCCATGTCTTCGTGTTCGCTTGTGGCCTGCCTCTACCGCAGGTCAGCCAATTGCGCCCTGAGTTTTTTCGTAGCGCGGAAGAGGGTATTTTTGGCCGTCTCTTCGGTGGTGTTTAACATCTCGCCGATGGTGCGCAGCCGGAGTCCCTGGTAATGCTTCAGCTCAAAAACCATCCGTTCGCGCGGCGTCAGCTTGCCCAGCGCGGTCTGAATCTTTTCGCCCAGCACTTTGCGGTCGAGCTCGCGGGCGGGATTGGAAAACGACCGGTTGTCGGAGATGGAGGCAAGGACGTCGATCTCCTCGCCGGCCCGGTCGAGAACCACTGCGTGATCTTCGCGGCGAGTTTTGCGGCGGCGCAGTTGATCGAGGCAGAGGTTGGTGACGATGCGATAAATCCACGTATAAAACGAACATTCAAAGCGAAAGTTACCAATGTACCGGTAGGCCTTAAGGAAGGCCTCCTGGTAGATGTCCTCGGCGTCCTGCTCCGAGCCGGTGAGGTGGAGAGCGAGGCGCAGGACCTGATTCTCATATTGACGGACCAGAGCGTCGAAGGCGGCGCGTGAACCGGCCTGCGCCTCGCGGATCAAGTCCATCTCGAGGGCACGGTTCTGCACGCGGCCGGCACTCTCCCGGCCGGTCTCGCCACGGTTGGCGCCGCCCATTGCCCTCGTCGCAGCCATGCCTGGAGAGGATTTTACCCTCCCCCCGCCCGGCCAGGCTAAAGACTCGACTGCCTGAGAGAGACTCATGGAGTCGAGTGCCAGGGAAACACTGGTTGCGTCCGCAGCCATCGAACTATCGCTCCTGCAAGAGAGAAAAGCCCCGCGCAGCTGAATAGACGGAGAAAGGGAGGTTTGGTCAACCGGGGGTGTGTTGCGGATCACAGATAAGACGCGAGATCCCAGCATTGTGTGTGTGGGCTTGCCGGGCGGGAAATCAATGGTCCGGGGAGTGGCCGTACCGGGCAATCGAGCGCGGCCCAGGAAAACTCGCTTCCATTGGCTGCCAAAAAAGAAGATACTGGCGTCTAAGAGATCGAGCGAAGCGGCGCAACGGGGCGGATCGCCGATGTGGCGGAAGTGAGGTCATCATGGCAGCGGATCGCACAAATCTAAGAATGGCGGTTCTGGCGGGGCTTGTATTTGGACTGTCGACCGCGCTGGCGGCCCAGTCACCGAGCACGAATCCCGGGAACTCGCCTTCGATTTCCCCGACGGCGCAGCCGGATAACGGGCAGAGCGGCAATTCCACGGGCCAGCCCGCGTCGACGCCGACGACCTCAGCACCCTCTGCCCAGCCAGCCCCGGGCACGACGCCTGTAGGCGGCGACCAGCCGGCGCCACCCAAGTCCGATCCCGGGTTGCCGACAGCCAGCAAAGATGGCCAGGTTCCTCCGTGCCCGGCAAAGGCCGAGAAGAAAGACAAGAAGAAGGCCAAGGACGACGATTTGGATGACCCGGAACCGGGCACGACGCCGGTGGGCAGCGATTGCGACTCCACGGCCCAGGTGAACCCGGACAAGATTGTCGATCCGGGAAGCGACATGATCAAGGTGAAGCCGGGCAGCATTGAGGACGTGTCTGCGGTGGGGAACCGCTGCATCGGATGCCGCGGCATGGGGAACTGGTACTCGACCGACAGCGAAATCAAGATGGGCAAGCAGTACGCCGACGAGATCGAGAAGAGCACGAAGTTCATCACCGATCCGGTAGTGGACGAGTACATCAACCGCATCGGTCAGAACATCGTGAAGAACTCCGACTGCAAGGTGCCGTTTACGATCAAGGTGATCGATTCGGACGAGATCAACGCGTTCGCGCTGCCGGGGGGATTCTTTTTTGTGAATTCGGGGTTGATTCTGGCAGCGGACGAAGAGGCGGAGCTGGCCGGCGTGATGGCGCATGAGACGGCGCATGTTTGCGCGCACCACGCGGCCCGCGAGATGACGCGACTGAATTACGTGCAGATCGGGATGGTGCCGCTGATCATGATGACCGGGTACACCTGGACGGGGTACGGGATTTACGAGGCTGCGCAATTGGCGATTCCCATCACCTTCCTGGAGTTCTCGCGCGAATTTGAAGCGCAGGCCGACTACCTTGGGGTGCAGTATATGTACCGCGCCGGCTACGATCCCCAGGCCTTCATCAGCTTCTTTGAAAAGGTGCAGGCTCTGGAAAAACGCAAGCCGGGACTGGTGGCCAAGGTGTTTGAAGACCATCCGCAGACGCCGGACCGCATTTTGCACACGCAGGAGGAGATTGCGCGGATTCTGCCGGCCAAGGATGAGTACACCGTGACCACATCGGAGTTTGACGATGTGAAGGCAAGACTGGCGCGCATCGAGAACAAGCGCCGGCTGCTCGACACCAGAGGTCCGAACAAGCCTTCGCTACGCCGCGCCAGCACCAGCACGGACGACGGAGGGAATTCGGGCCAGGCGGGCAACTCCAACGGATCGGATGATGGCGACGGTCCGCCAACTCTGCACCGCCGCGACGATCAGAACTGAGAAGCAGGGGCCAGAGTTCCGAGCGTAGTTGGCGACCCAGATATTTTCTGAACCATCTCGAGCGAGACCGAAGCGAGGATCCGGCCATCCTGGGCAAAGCGCAGGATGGCCGATGTGTTGATGGGCGATGTGAAGGCCTGAAGCCGAACCGGAAGCGATTCGTTCTTCGCTATACTGGCCACAGGAATCGCGTTTGGAGCCTGCCGGCTGGTGAGGTCTGGCGCGCTCGCGTCCCTCGCTCGTGGTGAAAAAGATCGTCATCGTCGCGTTTGGCTTAGCCCTCTTGCTGGTCCTGACCAGGATCGCCAATCAAGTTCCGCCAGAACCGGCTCCGGGAGACACCGTCTGGCTGTATGCGCAGCAGGTGGTCGAGTGTTCCCCTGGCGAAATCACACTCGTCGACACCCACCAGGTTGAGACGCACTTTGAAAAAGACGCGAGCTGGCCGGACTGCTCTGTTTTCAAAAAAGACGAAGTGCTCGACTTTCATCTCTCGCGCGGAGAAAAGGCGCACTTTCTCGGCAGCGTAAAGACGGAGTGGTGGCGGAAGGCGCTGTGAAGGACGGAAAGCAAGCCGGCAAGGGAACAAGAACCGCGCGGGGGGCGCGGGCGTGGGAGCCGAGCGGATCATAATCTCTGCTTCGCCGCCCGCCCCGCTTTGCCAGAATCCGGCGCACCGACCGGCCCCGACGTGTCATGCTTGAGAAAAGCATGAAGCGGCCGGAATCAAGCGAAGAACTACGGAAAAGCATGTGGAAGACGGTGCCTCTGTGGTCCACCGTTGTTTTTCTAGTTGCCGTATTCTTCATGTTCGCCAGCTTCGGATTCATCTACGACATCATGGGCATGGGCCGTCAGGCCGCCCTGCATCTGGCGATCTCTGCGGTAATCGTCGGGGTGTTCTCAACTGGCTACGCCGTCTCGGGCATCACCCTCCGCCAGCGGTTCTGGATTCTCGCTTTGCCGCTCTTCATTGTCCAGAACATTTGCATGGCGCTGCTGTACAAGTGGGTGCCGGACGCTCTCCCGTTTACGCATCTCGATCCGGCGCACCTCGGCCATCTTCATAATCGACTCATCTTCGACAGCGTGTCGGTGATCATCTCCGTGGTCCTGGGCTACACGGGCCTGGTGGTGGTCTCGGTTGCCGAGGCACGCCGCCGCATCAGGATTCAGCTCGACAAGGCTGCGCTGGAAAGCGAACTGGCTGCAGCGCACGAAGTGCAGCGGCTGATGGTGCCCGAGGAACTTCCGCCGGCTCCCGGCTATACGATCGAAAGCATCTACCGCCCTGCCGCGCAGGTGGGCGGAGATTTCTTCCAAGTGATCCCGCTCTCAGGAGGACAAACGCTGGTGGTTGTCGGGGACGTGAGCGGCAAGGGGCTGAGCGCGGCGATGATCGTGTCGATGCTGATTGGCATGCTGCACACCATCAGCAAAATCAGCCGGGAGCCTGCGCAGATTCTTGCCGAGCTGAACAGCCGGCTGTTCGAGCGCAAGCATGGGGGTTTCGTTACCTGCCTGGCGGCGCGCCTTGATCCCTCGGGCCACGTGGCGCTGGCCAACGCAGGCCATCTTGCTCCCTGGCTCAACGGCTCTGAGGTTGAATTTGCGGGCTCCCTGCCGCTGAGCCTGATTGCCACGGCCAACCCGGAGCAGGCCACGCTGGAGATGCGACCGGGCGATCGGCTCGCGCTGATCACCGATGGCGTGGTCGAGGCGCGGGACGCCGAGGGCGCGCTTTTCGGCTTCGACCGCACGCAGGCGCTGATGCGCCGGCAAGCGTCATCGCTGGCGCTGGCCGAAGCTGCCATTCAGCATGGACAGGATGACGACCTGACCGTGATCGCGATCGTCCGCACGGCCGCATAGTGACCTCGGGTAATTGCTCCGCCCCGGTTGGCTGCTCCCTTCACCTCCGGCGACGCGCACCGTCCGCAAACGGACACCGTTTCGCACCGGCGAACAGGAGCGGCACGAACGCAAGGCCTGCCTTTCATGGCTATCCTGCTTGAAAACATCAGCTTACCTTGCGACGTGGCGTGGCACACTGCATGCAAGCCGAAAGGGCAATACTCTTCTTACCGAGAGCAAAGTTCCATGGGAGGCGGTCATGGCTGGACTGCGCATGACAGGGCTTTTGCGGGATGTTCGCTTTGCCTTGCGGCAACTTCGCAAGAATCCCGGATTCACCATCACCACCACAGTCATGCTGACGGTAGCCATCTGCGCCAACAGCACGGTGTTCAGTTGGATCAACGGGACCATGCTGCACCCGATTCCCGGAGCGCACGACACGGGCAGCCTGGTCAGCGTGATGCGCGGCGAGTGGAGCACGTCGCCGCCGCCGCCGCTCTCGTATCCAGATTACCGCGATCTGCGCGACCAGAACCGGACCCTGGCGGGGATGCTTGCCTACAACCACGACTGGATCACGTTGACGCGCGGCGGAGGAACGCCGGACCGCATCTACATTTCCAACGTGTCGTCGAACTTTTTTAACCTGCTGGGCGTGAAGCCTCTGCTGGGAAGATTCTTTCTGCCCGATGAGGAGACTCGCGCCGACGCCATTCCGTATGTGGTGCTGAGTTACACGCTCTGGCAAACGCGATTTGCCGCCGATCCTGCGATCGTGGGCAAGCCGATCGAGATCGCGCGGCACACGGTGACGGTGATCGGGGTCGCGCCCGAGGGGTTCATGGGGGCGATGCCGGGAATTCGCGAAGATGCATGGCTGACGCTGAATCCCGACGGCACGGCTGCCTACTTCATGACGCACCGCAGCGCCTATCACTACAACGTGCTGGCAAGGCTGCGGCCGGGGGTGAGCCGGAAGCAGGCCAGCAACGATCTTGAGACGATCATGCAGCGGATCGTAGCGGCGTATCCCGACGAGCATCCGGGCAAGAACACCATCACGCTCGACCCGATGTGGCGCTCGCCGTTCGGGGCCAACGGCTACATGGCAATGTCGCTGCCCGTGCTGCTGGCCATAGCCGGCGTGGTGTTGCTGCTGACCTGCGTGAACGTGGCCACGCTGACGCTGGTGCGGTTTGTGTCGCGGCGACGCGAGATTGCCATCCGGCAGTCATTAGGCGCGGGCCGCGTGCGCGTGGTGAGGCAGATGCTGATCGAAGGGGTCACCATCGCTGTGATGGCGGGCGCAGCAGCAGCCCTGCTGACGTCGTGGACAGCCAACACGTTCATGGACTTCGTTCCACCGAATGCGAATCCCATCGTCCTGAATGGCGTTGTGGATCATCGCGTGGCGATTTGCCTGCTGCTATTGGCAGTGCTGGCGAGCCTAGCATGCGGCGCGTTCCCGGCATGGCGGTCGTCTCAGGTGCCCGCGGCCGAGGTGCTGAAGGAGGAGTCGGCGAGCGTTTCAGGCGGCTCGCACAACCGGCGCCTGCTCAGCGGGCTGGTGGTGGCGCAGATCGCCTTATCGCTGGCGCTTCTGGTGACTTCGACGCTGTTTCTGCGCACGCTGCGCAACATCGCCACCGCCGATCCGGGATTCGAACAGGATCACATTCTGACGGCGTCGGTGGGCTTGAATATTGCCGGCTACACCGACGCGCAGGCAGCGGCGCTGCGCCACAGGATTCTCGATCGCGTTTCGACATTGCCGCGCGTAACCATGGCGACGCTCACCGATTGGGTTCCCATGGACTTCACGCGGAAGACGGCGCTGGCCTATCCCCAGGGCTATTCGCCGCGGCCGCATGAGTCGCTGGAGGTGCGCAGAGCCGAAGTGACGTCGCGGTACTTCGAGCAACTGGCGATTCCCATCGTTGCCGGGCGCGAATTCACGCCCGACGACAACGAGGGGGCTCCGGAGGTCCTGATCGTGGACCAGACGGCCGCCAACCGGTATTGGCGGGATGAGAATCCGTTAGGAAAGAAGCTGATGGTTTTCGGCCGGCCGTATACGGTGGTGGGCGTGGCCAGGAATACAAAGCACCAGTTCATGAACGAGCCGCCCGAACCCATGATCTATTTGAGTTTCTTTCAGGAAGCAGACAACGAGACGATGGTGCAGCTAGAGACCAAGGGCAATCCGGCGGATCTCGAACAGGCAGTCGAGCAGGCGGTGCACGAGATCGATAGCCAGATTCCTGTGTTCGATGTGCGCACCATGCGCGAGACCACCCAGATGGCCGGCATCTTCGCGGTGATGCAGAGCGCATTTGCGGGCATGTTCGCGGTCATTGCCCTGATCCTGGCGGCGACGGGCATTTACGGCGTAGTAGCGTATCGCACGGCGCTGCGTACGCACGAGATCGGCATCCGCGTGGCTCTGGGCGCTTCGCGGAGAGACGTTCTGCGGCTGGTTTTGCGGCAGGGAATGTGGCTGACGGTGACGGGGCTCGGTCTGGGCCTAGCGCTCTCGTTCGCTCTGACCCGCTTCACAGCGGCGCTGCTCTACGGGGTCAGCGCCGACGATCCGCTGACGGTGATGGCGGTGGTGGCGCTGCTTGCGGCGATGTCGCTGGCGGCGTGTTACGTGCCGGCGCGGCGCGCCATGCGCGTGGATCCGGTGACCGCTATACGGGAGCAGTAACGGGCAGAGGCGGGTTCACACGCGGAACCAGCCCGGCCGCCAATCGGGCGAGGTTCGGGGGGAGGAACGGAAGACAGTTTCTCAGTACCGAAGGGGGTATGTTCTCCGATTTAAATGCTTTAGAAGCAACGAATCGGCCCGAAGATCGCGATTCAAGAAAAGCTCAAAGAGGGCGCCACGAATGCCCATCGGAGGCCAATTTCATCTTTGGAAAACCACGCACCAACTCCCAATATGAACCATCTGGAGCTATGGCCCCACGGCTTGGGTCATGCCGTGGAAGCAGCACAAGCAGTCGATAAGTTTCAACGCTATGCAAGCTGCGCGAGGGATTCTGGTGACATAACTCACGCCAAACGCCTATGCTGGTGACTTTGGATACTAGGGAGAAATGCCTAGAACTTCAGGAAAAGCCTTGAACGAACCGCTCAACTCGCGTTAAATACAGAATACCGGCTGGCGGCCGGAATCCGATCCAGGCCCTTGAGTTGTCGGGGGAGGCACTCATGCGCAACGTGGCAGTTCGCTCGAATAACTTATTGGTTCCCGAGGTCCGCGAAGTGATGGACATCCGCCAGGCCTCCAGTTATCTGGGAATCTCTCCCGATACGCTTTACAAGTACGCCTCAGAGGGATTCGTGCCCGCGTTCAAGCTGGGCAACCGGTGGCGCTTCAAGCGCAGCCGCCTCGACGAGTGGATGGACCGGCAGAGCGACCTGCACGTGCATGGCGAAGTGGATCCGGCGAAGAAGAAGCCGGTGCAGAAGGAAGCTACTGGCTACTAGCTTCTAGCCGTCAGCTATCAGCCGTCAGCTATCAGCCGTCAGCTTTGAGCGAACAGTTTTTTGAGGCCGCGCACACGCGGGGCGGGTGCGCGCCGGCAGCCTTATCTATCGACAACAACGATCGCGGGCTGACGGCTGGCGACTGATAGCTGACGGCTGTCTGCTGTGTTACAACTGAGCGGATGGATTACTTTGGCCGAATCGGCGCGCTGCGACGGAAGCTGACGCGCGCCGGACTTCATGGTCTGGTCATCACCCATCCTCCTGACATTCGCTATCTCTGCGGCTTCACCGGCTCGAGCGCAGCTCTTGGCGTGACGCGGCGGCGCGCGCGCCTGTTCACCGACGGCCGGTACACATCGCAGGCCGCCGAAGAGGTGAAGGACGCCGCGCAGGTGCAGATCGTCTCTGGTCTGCCGGCTGTGGCAACCGTGCAGTGGCTCGCCGCGCAACCGGGAGTGGAGATGGCCGGTTTTGACGCAGCGCGGACGACAGTGGCCGAGCTGACCCGTTGGAAGCAGGAGTTGCCGGCTCACCTGAGGCGCAGTTTTCTGGTGGCGACGCCCGCCCCGCTTGTCGAGGGCCTGCGGACGGTGAAGGACGACGATGAGCTGGCGGTCATCGAGGAGGCCGCGCTCACCGGATGCAAACTCTTCGATCATCTTCTCGGCGTCCTGCGGCCGGGCATCGCCGAAATCGAAGTGGCTGCCGAGCTGGAGCATCAGGCGCGGCTTCACGGCGCGGAAGGCATGTCGTTTGAGACGATTGTGGCCTCGGGAGCCCGCTCGGCGATGCCTCACGGGGTTGCAGGCCTGACACCGCTGCCGCGGCGGGGGTTCGTCACGCTCGACTTCGGTATAATCCTCAAGGGTTATTGTTCCGATATGACGCGGACCGTGTTTCTGGGCAAGCCGAAAGGCACAGAACGGAATGCCTATCGGGCGGTGCTTGAGGCGCAGGAAGCGGCTGTAAGCACCGTGGCTGCAGGAGTTAGCTGCGGTGAAGTGGACGAGGCGGCACGCAGCATTTTGCGCCGGGATGGATTCGGCGAGGCGTTTTCGCACTCGACGGGGCATGGCGTGGGGCTGGAGATTCACGAACCGCCGCGCGTCGGGGTGGGACAGAAGACGCGACTGGAAGCGGGGATGGTGATCACGATTGAACCGGGGATTTATTTGCACGGTGAGTTCGGCGTTCGCATCGAGGACATGGTGGCCGTCACTCGCGAAGGTTTCAAGGTGCTGACACCGGCGCCGAAGGCGCTGATTGAACTTTGAGGCGCGGCCTGATGCGAATTGGCTGATTGGGAAGGTTGAAAGGCCTTCCGTCAGGGGCTGAAGCCCAACAGTTCAGGCGGCTTTTGCGGCACGGCAAGAGCCGTGCCCTTTCAAAAAAACCCGGGATGGGCAGTTGCGGAATGCCAAGGAACGAATGAAACAACAAGATATTGAAGATCTGCGACAACTGATTGAGTTCTTAAAGCAGCATGGAGTCGCCGAGTTTGATGTAGATCGCGGCGACTTGAAGATCCGTCTTAAATTCAATCCAACCGAGAGCGGGCCGGCAAGCCTGCACGAGCTCGCCGGGTTGTTGCGCTCGGCTGCGCCGGCCAATGCGCCGCATGCTGCTGCAACTGCACATCCCGCGGTCCCAGCTGCTTCTGCTGCGGAGAAGCCGGGGAACGCAGAGGAAGAGCTGCATCTGGTGAAGTCGCCGATTGTGGGCACGTTTTTCGGATCGCCGTCTCCGGGCGCCGCGGCGTTTGTTGCGCCGGGCGATCACGTCGAGAAAGGTCAAGTGATCTGCATCGTCGAGGCGATGAAGCTGATGAACGAGATTGAATCGGATGCCAGCGGCGAGATCGTGCGCTGCCTGGTGACGAACGGGCAGGCGATCGAATTCGGACAGCCGTTGTTCGCAATCAAGACGGCGTAGTTAGCGGAGATAGCGCGGCGCTTTCATGTTCGTCCCGGCAAATTAACCAAGTAATTTTTCGAGAAGAATCCGTTGATTGAGTATTTGTTCCGTTGAGTACATTCGTTTGGTTCGGGTTTGGGCATCTGCTGGGAGGGCTCATGAGGAATCACCTTGAAAGCAGATTTGGGCCGAATTCGGCTCATCACCGGCTCCGCTAACCCCGCCAGCACCGCTCATTTCGCTTTTCAAGGACTCCATGTTTCGTAAGGTTTTAGTTGCCAATCGAGGGGAAATCGCGCTGCGGGTGGTGAATGCCTGCCGGGAGCTGGGCATTCGCACGGTTGCTATCTATAGCGAGGCCGATCGCAACTCATTGCACGTGAAGTTCGCCGATGAAGCCATCTGCATCGGTCCGCCGCGCGCAGCCGACAGCTATCTGAATGTTCCGTCGGTGATTTCAGCGGCTGAAATCGCCGATGTGGAAGCCATCCACCCCGGATACGGTCTGTTGAGCGAGAACGCCAACTTTGCCGAAGTGTGCCGCGCGTCGAACATCAAGTTCATCGGACCGCCGCCGGAAGTGACGCGGTTGATGGGCGAGAAGGAAAAGGCGCGCCAAGCGATGAAGCGGGCGAAGGTGCCGATTCTGCCGGGATCCGACGGCATTCTGGCGACCGCAGAAGAGGCAGAGGAGTGGGCCGCAAAGGTCGGCTACCCGGTGATACTGAAGGCCAAGGCCGGAGGCGGCGGGCGCGGCATGCGCATCGTGCGCAAGGCCGATGAGCTCGCGAATCTGTTTCATGCGGCGTTCACTGAGGCAGCCAATGCCTTCGGCAATGGCGAGCTATACATGGAGAAGTTCATCGAGAATCCGCGGCACATCGAGTTCCAGGTTCTGGCCGATGAGCATGGCAACGTGGTTTCACTGTTCGAGCGGGAATGTTCCATCCAGCGCCGGCACCAGAAGCTGATTGAAGAAGCGCCGAGCCTGCAAGTGACGCCGAAGATGCGCGAGGAGGTCGGGCGGACGCTGAGCAAGTGCATGAGCGAGATTGGATACCAGAACGCGGGAACGGTGGAGTTTCTGATGGACGCGAGCCGCCAGCTCTACTTCATCGAAATGAACACGCGGATCCAGGTGGAGCATCCGGTAACGGAGGCGATTACCGGCGTGGACCTGGTGAAGGCGCAGTTGCGGATTGCGGCGGGGGAGAAGCTGAGCAGCATTTTGCCGGCGAAGCTGGAAATGCGCGGTCACGCCATCGAATGCCGCATCAACGCGGAGCATGCGCAGAAATTCACGCCGTCGGCGGGGCAGATTACGGCGTTCAACGTGCCGGGCGGCAACGGCATTCGGGTGGACACGGCGCAGTATGCCGAGGGGGTAGTGCCGCCGTATTACGATTCGCTCATCGCTAAGATGATTGCCTACGGCGCCGACCGCGCAGAGGCGATTGCGCGGATGGAGCGGGCGCTGAGCCAGTTCATCGTGCGCGGCATCGACACTTCGATTCCGCTGCACCAGGAGATTTTTCAGGACGAAGGATTCCGCGCGGGAGAGTTCGACACGGGGTTCATGGAGAGATTTCTGGCGGCGCGGGCGGAAGCGGAGAAACAGCCGGCGTAGGCGGGCGGAAGAGTGCGGGTCAGAAGACCCGCAAGACAGCCGGACTGGAGTCCGGCGCAACTGGACGAGAATTCATGACCGGAAATCTGTTTGAGAAGAAGGAAGCGGATATTGGTGTCGCCGATGGGTGGTACACGGCGCACTGCGATGGCGGGGCGCGCGGGAATCCGGGGCCGGCGGGATTTGGCGCGGTGATTGAGGATCCCGAGGGCACGGTTGTGGCGCGGCTGAGCGAGTACCTCGGAAAACAGACGAACAACTTTGCGGAGTATTCGGGACTGCTGGCGGTGCTGGACTGGGCGCTGAGGCATGGCGCGAAGCGGCTGTGCGTGGTGTCGGATTCGGAATTGATGGTGCGGCAGATGAAGGGGCACTACAAGGTGAAGGCGCCGGGACTGAAGCCGCTGTGGGAGGAAGCGCAGAAGCGGGCGGCGCGGCTCGAGGACTTTGAAATGCGGCACACGCTGCGCGGCGGCAACAAAGATGCCGACAAGCTGGCGAATGCAGCCATGGACAGAGGACGGAGTTCAGGTGTCAGGGGTCAGGGATCAGAGAGTTAGCAAGGGAGCAAGGGAGCGAGCCAGCGAGTTGAAGTTGGCGAAATTCCAATGGGCCTAGTTTCGCTCAGTCATCTTGGTGAAGATGACGTTCAGGTCGCGGCCGCTGGCGGCATCGGTGGTAAATGTGAATGTGCCAAGGTCGCGCATTTCGTAGGCCGCACGAAGGAATGCGCCCAGCGCAGCGCGGGACAAGGCGCCGCCGGTGCTGATGCGCTTGACGCCGAGCGCGCTGAGCGTGGCGACGTCCAAGGGAGATTCGCCGAGTCCGCCAAGAACGTTTACGGGGCGATCGACGGAACGGACGACGGACTCGATCTCTTCGGTGCGAACGAGTCCGGGCGCGTAAAGCACGTCGGCGCCGGCTTCCTGATAAGACTGCAACCGTTTGATGGTATCGGGGAGGTCGGTACGCCCATGCAGATAATTCTCAGCGCGGGCGGTAATCGTAAATGGAAACGAGAGCGCATGAGCCGCCTCGGCGGCGGCCTGCACTCGCTCAGTGGCGAGGGCGATGTCGTAGATGGGACCGGTGGAATGGCTGGTTGAATTCTCGTGGTTGTTCCTGGAGTCTTCGATCGACCCGCCAACGAGGCCGGCGGCGGCGGCCAGCAGAATGGTCTGTGCAGCGTCCTGCGGGGAGTCGCCGTAGCCATTTTCGAGATCACCGCTGACAGGAAGATCGACGGCGGCAGCGATGGCGGCGACGTGGGCCAGCATCTCGTCGCGCGTGATGCCGTGGTCGGGCTTGCCGGCAGAGAACGCAGCGCCGGCGCTGGTGGTAGCGAGCGCCTCGAATCCCATGTGGGCAAGCAGGCGGGCAGTGCCCACATCGTAGGGATTGGGGATGATGAAGGCGACGGGGCGCTGGTGAAGAGCGCGAAAGGCGCGGGCTTTGTCGGCTTGGGTGAGCATAGAAACTGGCAAGAACGAGCGGCTACGATTCAGGTTGGAGCGAGCCCGCTTGAAACGAGGACGATCCGCTTGTCTGTTCCCTTTTCTCGAAATCCTGTTCGCTACTCTTACAACGCTTAGCGGCCGAGGTCGTTGCGCCAGGCGCGATTTTCTTTCTCCAGCAAGTGGTCGGCGCACTCGGGGCCCCAGGAACCGGCAAAGTAGTTGGGAAATACCTGCGGCTTCTTCGCCGCCCAGGCCTCGAGAATCGGAGTGTAGAGAGCCCAGTTGGTTTCCACTCCGTCGCGGTGCGAGAAGAGGGTCTGGTCGCCCAGCATGGCGTCGAGCAGAAGGCGCTCGTAACCGTTGGCAGTCGATTTGCCGAAGGCGGCTTCGTAATCGAAGTCCATGGTCACCGGACAGACGGACATTTGCGAGCTGGTGGGAACTTTGGCGCCAAAGCGCAGGGCGATGCCTTCATCGGGCTGGATGCGAATGGTGAGCAGGTTGGGCTGAATTTCAGAGCAGGGGCCGGTGGCCTGCATGCGATTGAAGATGAGAAGCGGCGGCTGCTTGAACTGGATTCCGATCTCGGTGGCGCGCTTTTTCATGCGCTTGCCGGCGCGGAGATAGAACGGAACGCCCGCCCAACGCCAGTTTTCGATCTCGAGACGAAGAGCGGCAAACGTTTCAGTACCCGAATCGGGATTCACGCGCTCCTCATCGCGATAGCCGACGACGTGCTCGCCAGCCACAATGCCGGGACCGTACTGGCCTCGCACAGTGTGAAGGACAGGCAACGGGGGAATGGCCTGCCAGACTTTGAGTTTTTCGCGGCGCACGCTCTCAGCGTCAAAATTCGAGGGCGGCTCGAGGGCCACCAGCGCCAGCAGTTCCATCATGTGATTCTGGACCACGTCGCGCAGGGCTCCGGCCTTCTCATAGAACGGCCCGCGGCCCTCCACGCCGAGGGTCTCGGCCACGGTGATCTGCACGTGGTCGATATAGTTGCGTTTCCAGATGGGCTCGAAGATGCCGTTCGCGAAACGGAAGACGAGCAGGTTCTGGACGGTCTCTTTGCCCAGGTAGTGATCGATGCGGAAGACCTGGCTCTCGCTGAAGACGGCGTTCACCTGGTGATTGAGCTCGCGGGCGGAGTCGAGATCGTGGCCGAAGGGCTTCTCGATGACGATGGCGGTGCGGCCCTTTTCGGGTTTCGCCAGGCCTTGCGCGCCGAGGTTTTCCACGATGCCGGCGAAAAACTCCGGCGCGGTGGCGAGGTAAAACAGGCGGTCTGGACCGATGTTTTTTTCTTCGGCAACGCGGTCGAGCTCGGCTTTGAGCGCAGCGTAATGTCCGGGATCGTCGAAGTTGAGGGCAAAGTAGCTGATGCGGCTGACAAAATCGTCTACTTTGGAGTCGCCGGCATCGGCGCCGCCGAATTCGAGGATTCCCTCACGCATGTCCTTGGCGAATTCATCGCCGAGGGGTCGCCGCGCGACCCCGACAATAGCGAACTGCCTGGGCAGGAGGTTGGCCTGAAACAGGTGATAGAGCGCGGGGAACAGTTTGCGCTTGGTGAGATCGCCTGAGGCGCCGAAGATGCAGAGAACGCCTGGATCGGGGATGCGCTCGGCGCCCGTGGGGACCTGGGAAAGATCCTCGGGGCGAACTTTCATCTGGATGGTTGCCATGGCTGCCTCCGTGGGGAATCAGGGTCACCTCGTGATTCGTGATTCGTGGTTCGTGATTCGTGGTTCGTGGATCGTGGTGCTTGCGCTATGGACAGCTTATAGGCCGCGCGTCCCGGCATCGATCACGAATCACGGTTCACGAGACGCGATTCACGGACTCTTAACCTTTCGCTTTGGCAAAGCGCTTGTTCACCTCGGCCCAGTTGACCACATTCCACCATGCGGCAAGATATTCAGGGCGCCGGTTTTGGTACTTCAGATAGTAAGCGTGCTCCCAAACATCGTTGCCCAGGATCGGATAAAGGCCCTGCGAAAGCGGCGAGTCCTGGTTAGCGGTGGTGATGACCTTGAGCTTGCCGCCGGTGAATACCAGCCAGCCCCACCCGGAACCGAACTGCTTGGCGGTTGTTTCATTGAAGGTCTTCTTGAAGGCCTCGAAGTCGCCGAAGTCTGCGGAGATTTGTTTGGCGAGGTCGCCGGAGGGATTGCCGCCGACGCCGGCCGTATTGGCCTTCCCCATGATGGTCCAGAACATGCTGTGGTTGGAGTGGCCACCGCCGTTATTGCGGACGGTATTGCGGATGTCTTCGGGTACGGCATTCAGGTCGCTGATGAGGTCGTCGACCGACTTGGCGGCGAGATTGGGATGATTGGCCAGCGCTGTGTTGACGTTGGTGACGTACGCCTGGTGGTGCTTGTCGTGGTGGAGGTGCATGGTTTCAGCGTCGATAAAAGGTTCGAGCGCGTTGTAGTCGTAGGGAAGCGGTGGAACTTCGTATGCCATGTGGGAATATCTCCTTCGTTCGGATTGTACCGGTTGGGCAGGGGCCCGTTTTCCAGTGAGTTACTCCGCTGATGGGTATGGGGAGCGTGACGCGCGGAGCCGGAATCAACGAAGCTTCATTGTCACATACGCGGCCAAGCCTTCTAAACGGATGGATGCCGGAACGGGCAGGCGGGGTGCGGGAAAGATGGGGGATCTGAAGAAGCGCATGGAGTTCGCGGGCGGGAAATCCCACGGAGTGGGATTGCTACTGCATACAGAATGCGGGACGCCGGGAAGGCTAATCCGGCGGGGGATAGAAGGGCAGCTTATCGTTCTTCTGGTTGGCGCGGCGCACGGTGGCATCGCTGAAGAGCAGCGCCGGAGCCATGACCGTAGTTGGCGGGTCGCCGAAGAAGTTGGCGACAAAGAGGTCCTTGCCGGCGGCGTCGATGCTGGAACGCAGGGCACGCTCATCGATATCGCCGAGCAGGGCCCCTCGAACGAGCTGTCGCTTACCGTCAGGGGTGACGCGATAGAGGAGGCGCGGGCGATCGCCGCCGAGGGTTTGCACATAATAGACGGCGGAGAGACCGCGATCTTTGGCCATGTCGAGGAGCTTCTTGTTGAGATCGTCGTCAGAGAGGCCGTTTTCGGCGGTGATCGTGAGAACGCCGATCGTAGGTCGCGCGGGACCCGTGATGCCGGCGCGGCCGTGGCCATTGGATTGGGGAAAGTCGCGCACAGGCTGACGGCCGATGAGGTAGTTGTCGAGACGGCCCTGGTCAACCAGCTTGACCGGTTGCGCGGGAACACCCTCATCGTCGATCTGGTAGGCGCCGACGAGGCCCTTGCCCTCGAATTTCTGGAGCAACGGATTGTCCACGGCATTCATGAAGTCGGGCAAGACGCGGGCGTGGAAACTGGAGGCAAAGGCGCCGTTGGTACGTGCCTCGGTACCGAGATTGGGACGCGTGGCCACCACGGCGGTTGCCAGGAGCGAACGGAGCGTGTCAGCAGCGGCATCAGAGCTCATCAGCAGCGGGCCGTGGTACTCCTCTTCGACAAGTGGCGCGTTACGCAGATCGGCGAGCGAGGCGATTTCATCGACAGCATGCCGATTGAAGACGGACTCAGAATCGAGATCGGCGAGCGAAACTCCCGACGAAGCGTAGGACCGATCGAGGCGCATGCCGTCGCCGGCCTGGGTTCCTGCGGCGAAGGATTCCTGATATTCGGTGGCGGATTTGCGGACGATTGTGCCTTCGCTGGTGACGAGCCATGTGGTAATGGCGCGGGCGTGAAAGCCTGCCGAACAATACTGAACGTCGCGCGCCGATCCGCTTAGCGAAGAATCGGCGCGATAGAGGCCGCTGGCGCGCGCCACGCGCTCATCCCAGCCGCTTTCATCGACGCTGAGCGGAGGGGCGGGCGGAGAGAGGGAGATGACGGGCTTTTCGTGGCTGAAATCGTCCTGTTGCGGCGGGGTTTGCACTTCCTTCAGCTCGGCCTGCTTTTGTGCGTAAGCGGCAAGAGCGCTCTTGTACGCCTGATCGGTTGCCGTCCAGAGGGTGGAGCGAAGTGCGATGGGATCGTTGTCGAGCACGGCCAATTCGATGGCGCCGTCGCCGCGACCGCCGGAGCTGTCGGTTTTGTAGTCGCCTACGCGCACGGTGACGCGCACGATGCGCTGATGAGCGTGACTTGGACCTTCGCTTGAACCGAAATCAGCCTTAGTCGAAAAGTCGTCGACTTCTTCCATGCGGTATTGGATAAAGAAGGGTTTGGCGAAACCGGGCAACTGAAGCTGGCTCATGCTGCGATCAAGCTCAATCAGCATGGCGCCGAGCACGGGATCTTTTTCGGCATCGGCACGGGTTTGCTGGGCCCGGGCGGCGAGAAAGGTGCAGAAACAGGAGCCGGCTGCGGCACATGCGAGGACCAATCGAGTGCGGTTGGCGTTCATTGACCCTCCGTGGCAGCGGGCGCACCGGGAATGGGGAGAATGGGCGGGCGCGCCGTTCCTTGCGGCTGGCGTTGCGTCTCCATTTCGCTGACGAGCATGGCGGGAGCGACGGCACTGACGGGAATGGTTCCCGATTCGGCGCCACACTCGCCGTTGAACACCTCGCTCTTGTCGCCGGTGGCTATGATGCGCTTCATGGCGGCGAGCGGGGTGCCGACAATGCTTACGCCGCGAACCAGCTCGTCGGGACGGCCATCGACGTAAACGCGCCAGACAACGAGAGGAATCACCTGGAAGGCCTGCGGCGAGCTGCGCTGTGTGACGGCGAAGCCCGAAGAGATGTCTTCAAAGTAAAGGCCGTAGGGTTTGCCCTGTTTTTTGGCTTCTTCGATCAATTCTTTCCGCAGCTCCGTCTCGGGAACAGTTTTCGTGGAAGTGACGATCAAGTTGCCCTGGCGGCCGGTGGGGATATGCCCGGTTTCGGCGCGGCCGTGGCCGTTTGACTCGGCGAAACTGGCGATAGGCAGACGCGACATGAGGAAGGTTTTCAGCACTCCGTCATCGATCAGGTCAACGCGCTGCGCCTTCTGGCCTTCGTCATCATATTGATAGTTGCCGCTGAGCCATGTGTTTTGGAATCTGGTAATGGTAGGGTCGTCGACGACGGAGAGGAACTGGGGCAAGATTTCTTTGCCGACGTCCTTGGTGAAGGTCTGGCCCTCTTCGTCACCGCGCTGGCGCTGGCCTTCAAGGCGATGCCCGAGCACTTCATGAAAAAAGACGGCGGAAGCACGGCCGGAAAGGATCGCCGGGCCGTCGAAAGGCTCGGTGACGGGCGCCTTGCGAAGGGCTTCAAGGCTTTGGCCAAGTTGTTTGATTGCGGCAACGAGATCATCCTGTTTGGGAAGACCGCCGATGGATTCGGCCTCGAAGGTCTGGTCGCGGAAGAGGTCCATGCCGTCGTCGGCGCGGGTGGCTGCAACGACAACGAGACGCGCCAGCATGTGCGGAGCAACAATGCGCGAGCCCTCAGAGGAGGTGAAGTAGTCGGTCTCGTTCTGGACGGTGAGCATGACCATGTTCTGATAGACATCAGGGAACTCGCGAAACACCTTTGACAGCAACCTGACGCGCTGCTCCCATGCGGTGCGGTCGAGAGTGACGGGGGGAGCGACGGAGCCGATGTGAACCTGCGGCGCCTGCCGGCTGAAATCGGGCGAGGTGTCTTCTTCTTTGGCGCGCACTTCGGCTTCAGTCTTGACGCGCAGGTAATTGTCGAGGGCATTGCCGTAGCCGGTGTTCGTGGCCAGCCAAAGGGAGCGCGTAATTGCCTCGCGATCGTCGCCAAGGGGCAGTTGCAAGCTGTTGACCGCCGAAGCGCGATGCGTTCCGTGGGTGTTATCGAGAGAGGGCGAGCCGACGCGAATCTGGACGTCGGCGACACGTTCGCGATTTGCGGAGCTCTCGGCGAGCGCGCCATACTCGGCGCGAATGCTCACGTAGCTTGCGTCGCTGACCGAGTAGCTGAGGAAATATGGGGGGAGCTGATTTTCGCCCGCGCCGGATTTGCCAAGCGAGGTAAAGGCGCGATGCAATTCGTCAGTCATGGCGTCAAGAATCGCCGGAGCGGGTTGCTGGGCGTGCGCAGTAACCGATACGGCCGGCGCCGCAACGACGATGATTGCATTGGCGAGAATCTGGAGGCTCAGCGAAGTGCGCCGTGGAAGGCCCGGGAGCTTGACTGGCGTGAATCTAAGGAAATGGAGTAAAAGCATCTGTATGCTTCATTGTCGCAGAATTCGCCGGAAAGAAGCGATCCTCAATTTGGCATTTCCGTTCCGGAAACTGGCGGTCATGTGCTTGAGCGGCGCGCTGCTGGGAATTCAGGGCGTGCCGGCTAAAGGCCAGGCCGCGACGACGGCAATGGCTCCCATCTCGGCCTCACCGACTGCTGCTCGGCCGGCGAGCGCCGCGCAACAGGCCTATACACTACCTCCCGAGAAACTGGCCAAGGCGATTGCATTAAGCCGGATTCGCAACATCCTGGACATTGCAGACTCGATCTGGGGACTCGGGTTTTTATGGCTCTTATTGGCATTGCGCTCATGGTCAGGATTGGAGCGCTGGGCGCAGCGGATTTCGTCTCGGCGATGGGTTCAGGGACTGGTGTTCTTTGCCGCGTTCATCATCATCATTTCATTAGCCGATCTGCCCTTGAGCCTGATTGGACAGCACTACAGCCGCGCGTACGGCATCAGCGTCGAAGGTTGGGGGAGCTGGTTTGGCGACGTGGGCAAATCGCTGGGATTGTCGCTGGCGATCGGCGCGCCGATTCTGCTGCTGTTCAACTGGATTGTGCGGAAGTGGCCGCAGCGCTATTGGCTGGTGGCATGGGCGGTGACGCTGCCGATCATGATGGTGAGCATACTCGCGGAACCACTTTTTGAGCCGCTCTTTGACAAGTTTGAGCCGCTCCAGAAGAGCAATCCAGCGCTGGTGGCGAAACTCGAGAAAGTGGTGGCGCGAACCGGAACCAACATTCCACCCGACCGGATGTATCTGATGAAGGCAAGCCTGAAGACGAACGGTTTGAACGCGTATGTGACGGGCATCGGGTCGACGAAGCGAATCGTGGTGTGGGACACGACGGCGGGGCAAATTCCCGACGATGAGGTGCTGTTTGTTTTTGGCCACGAGAGCGGCCACTATGTGCTGCACCACATTCCCAAGGGAATCGCGTGCTATTCGGTTGCGCTTTTCTTCATTTACTGGGCTTGCGCGGCGTTTGCCAGGTGGATGGTACGGCGGTTTGGCGCGCGCTGGGGCGCGACTGAGCTATCTTCGCGAACGGGATTTGTGGTGCTTCTTTTCGCGATCATGCTTGCCGGATTTCTGCTGGAGCCAGCCTCAAATGCCTTTAGCCGGTATTTTGAGCACCAGGCAGACGTGTACGGGCAAGAGGCGATCCACGGGATCGTGCCGGACCCGCAGAAAACGGCGGTGGCGAGCTTCAATGCGCTGGGCGCGGCGTGGCTCGACGACCCGAATCCGAACCCGTTTATCGAGTTCTGGCTGTACAACCACCCGAGCACGCAGCATCGCGCCGAGTTCGCCATGCACTACGATCCGTGGAAGAACGGCGGGCATGGGGAATTCTTCAAGAACTAGGGAATAGGGAGTAGAAAGAAGGCGAGGGGGGGCGAGGGAGCGAGGGAGCGCAACGCTCTGAGATCAAGGCACGGGATCGCGGGTGCCCATGGGCACGGAGGAACGGCAGGACGCGATGCGGCGCGCGCTCATCCAACCGCCCTTGAGAATGCCGTACTTGCGCACCGCCTCGACGGCATAGCGGGAGCACGTGGGGCTGTAGCGGCAGCGGATGAACCGGCCGGTGAGGGGATGAAGATAGTGATGATAGCTTGCGACAGAAGCGGCGAACAGGCGCACGCTGACCTGGCGCTGCGGCGGACGCAGCGCGTCCGCGGCAAAGAGGAGAAACACGAGGCAGATTGCGGCCAGCCATACCTGCGGGCTTAGGATCCGATACCGCAGTGAGGACATTTGACGCTGGCCTGGAGCCGTTTGTTGCCGCAATTCGGACATGGGATCATGTTGCCTTGTGGCCGCGCGAGCAGATAGATCACGAGCCCGATAAGGCCGAGGAAGAAAACCAGAAGCATCCAGAGAACGGCGCTGTCCATGCCGCGCGCCTTGGCGTCTCGCGCCACCCAAACGAGCAGGGCGACGCTGATGGCAACCCAGGCGAGGATGATGAAGATGAACCCGCCGCCGCAGGTTCCGCAGGCTGCGCAGCCCGCGGCGCCGCCGGCGTCATTATTCTGGGCCCATATCGTGTTGGAACCGGCAAGGGCACACGCGCCCAGTAGCCATACACCGGAAGATCTAAATCGCATTGCTCGTTCCTTGTCTGCAAATTCGGGAGGTGACTCACGTTAACCCAGGCGGCAGCGCCGAGTCAATTTGCGGGCGCGGCGATGGAGCGAAGGCTGCGTGGCGGGAGGCTTAATTCAGGAGCTCGAAGATGCCGGCGGCGCCCATACCACCGCCTACGCACATGGTCACCATGCCGTAATGAAGGCGGCGGCGACGCATTTCATTCAGAAGGGTCGCCGTCAGTTTCGCGCCGGTGCATCCCAGCGGATGGCCGAGAGCGATGGCTCCGCCGTTGACGTTGATTTTTTCCTGGTCCAGGTTGAGAGCGCGGAGGATAGCGAGGACTTGCGCGGCGAAAGCTTCATTGAGCTCGATGAGGTCGATGTGGTTGAGAGTGAGGCCGGCAAGTTTGAGCGCTTTGGGGATGGCGGTGATGGGACCGATGCCCATTTCTTCAGGCAGGCAGCCGGTAACGGCGTAGGCGACAAGGCGGGCGAGCGGTTGCACTCCGAGCTGGCGAGCGAAGGCGGCATCCATGAGAACTGCAGCGGCAGCGCCGTCAGAAGTTTGCGACGAGTTTCCGGCGGTGATGGCGCCCTGGGCATGAAAGACGGGCTTGAGTTGAGCGAGCGCTTCAGCAGAGGTATCGGCGCGGGGGCCCTCGTCGGATGAAAACTCGGATTGCCGGGCGATGGGTTTGCCGCTCTTTGGGTCGGGTGTAATGCCGGCAACGGTGACGGGCACAAGCTCGCTGGCGAAACGGCCGGCTGCCTGGGCGGCAAGGGCTTTCTGGTGGCTGGCGAGAGCGAACTGGTCCTGATCAGCACGCGAGATGCCGTAGTGGCGGGCAACGCGCTCGGCGGTGAGGCCCATGGTGAGGAAGGATGCGGGGTAATTCTCGGCCAGCCAGGGGTTGGGGCTGGGCTTGTTGCCGCCCATGGGAATGAGGCTCATGGATTCAGCCCCGCCCGCGACAACGACGCGCGCCGAACCGGAGCGGATGCGCTGGTCGGCGATGGCGATGGCTTCAAGACCCGAGGCGCAGAGGCGGTTGACGGTGGCGCCGGGGATTTCGACGGGAAGGCCGGCACGCAGCGCGGCCATTCGGGCGATGTTGAAGCCTTGTTCGCCTTCGGGCTGCGCGCAACCGAGAATCACATCGTCGATGGCGGCCTTGTCGAGGGCGGGCACTTTGGCGAGCGCGGCATTGATCGCGATGGAAGCGAGGTCGTCGGGGCGCGTGGTGGAAAGCGCGCCTTTGGGAGCCCGTCCAACAGGGGTACGAACGGCGGCGACGAGGACGGAGTCGGGCATGGGGCTCCTGCGGAGCAGCGGACAGAAATCAGAGGCCAGAAATCAAGGAAACGTGAGAACAACTGCCGCGCACAAGGCGATGCTAATCCCCAGTGTCGATCGTCGTCCAGAAGTTGCTGGAGTAGAAGCGATAGATGGTGCGGCCGTCGACGACGGAATCGGCAAGAGCGTCGTGATCGGGGCGAGGCGGAGGGTGGCGCATATTGAGCTGCGCTTCATGAACTTCGTCAGGTGAGGCCTGGTCGATGGCCCAGTTGAAGCCGAGGATGCCGCTTAATCCCTGCGGCTGGAGGCGCGAGATTTCGGGAGCGGTGGCAAGGAGAGCGGGCGCGGTCAAGTTACTTGCAAAGAAAACCAGGAGCGAGACGGTTCCATTGACCGAACAGAGCACGGCCCAGTCAGAGGTGCCCTTCTGTTCGAGACTGGCGTGGACGACGTTTTCAGGCCGATGGGCCTCGTAGGTTTGCGGAATCAGGCAGCCGCGACGATTGAGTTGCACCTGGACAGCAGCCGGCAGTTGGGGAAACGCGTTGAGGGGAAGATGGCGGACGATGTAGGGAGTCAAACGACCGTTGACCGTAGTTTTGCCAGTGGTGTCGAGTGAGGGCGCGAAGGACTCCTGCGAGGAGATGCGCGTTGCGGAACAGCAGATCAAACATGCGAGGAGGACTGATTTGCGATCCGCACGAAACATGGCAAGCTCTTACCAGAAATGTATTCCGCGCGGTGGCGAATCGCAACTCAGGATTGCGCCATTCAATTGCGCAGAGGCTTGCCGGTTTTGAGGGTGAAGGCGATGCGCTGCTGGGTGAGGGGCTCGCCGCAGAGCGAGAGAAAGGCCTCGCGCTCGAGATCGAGCAGATATTGTTCAGAAACAAGCGTGCCGGGAGTAATTCGCCCTCCGGAAAGGATGCAGGCGGCCCAGCGGGCAACTTTCTGGTCGTGGGCCGAGGCATAACCTGCCTCGCCCAGGAGATAGATTCCGATTTCGAGCGTGGCGAGGGCAGCGAGACCGGGAGCGGGAACGTTGCGCGGCTGCGGCGCCGAGTAACCTGACTCGGCAAGCGCGATGGCTTGTTGCTTTGCGTCGAGAAGCAGCCGCTCGCGATTCATGGTAATACGGTCGGCAGGGGTGAGCAGGCCGAGTGAGCGAGCCTCTGCGGCCGAGGTGGAGGATTTGGCCATGGCAATGGTTTCGAGAGCGTGTTTGAGGGCGGTGACGAGCTCAGCGGATTGTGCGAAGCGAGAAGGAGGGTCCCTTGGATCAGGGGGCGCGAGTGCGACAGCGGCGTCGCAGGCGCGCAGCATCATTTCTTTCGTTCCGCCGCCGGCCGGGATGAGTCCGACGCCAGCTTCGACGAGGCCCATGTAGGTTTCGGCGTGGGGCTGGCGACGCGCGGCGTGGAGGCAGATCTCGGCGCCGCCGCCAAGCGTGAGGCCGAAGGGCGCGGCCACAACGGGGCGCGGGCAAAACTTGATGGCCGCCGTCATCTGCTGGAAGGCGCCGATGACACTGGCGAGCTCGTTCCACTCGCCTTCTTGCGCGGCGATCAGAATCTGCATGAGATTGGCGCCGACCGAGAAGTTGTCGCGGTCGCCCGAGACGACGAAACCGGCGAAATCGCGAACGGCGTCGGAGGCGGGGTTAAGGACAGAAGCGATGAGGGAGAGGACGTCGCCGCCAATGGCGTTTTTGAGCGAGTGCAGCTCGATGCAGGCGATGCCTTCGCCGAGATCGACGAGAGAAGCGCCGGAATTGGAGCGAATCACGCCATGAGCGCGGCGAAAATCGGCGACGCGTGCGTGACCGGGAATCGATTCGATGGGCTCCCATCCGACTTTGAGGGGATTGAAACACTGGATGCCGTTGGGGAGATACCAAGAGACCGAATCCGCATTGCCGTCGAGTAGTTTGACAACTGCGCTGCTGACCGGAAGTTGAAGCGCTCTCATGCGCGCGACACTGGGGGCGACGCCCGCTGCATCCCACATTTCGAAGGGGCCGAGCTCCCAGTTGAAGCCGGCGCGCATAGCGGCGTCGATGGACGGCGCATCGTCGGCGACTTCTCCGATGCGATCGGCAGCAAAGTTCCATAGCGCAGAGAGGAATGGCCAAAGGAAAGCTGCGGCTTTGTCTTTGGCGGTGTCGTTAGCCAGCAGCAAGCGGAGACGCTCGGGTGTCGACGCCGAGTTTTTGGCCATTTCAAGCGATGGGAGTGCGGGTCTGGCTGCCGGATGGTAGTCGAATGTGGTGAGGTCGAGAACGAGACGCTCTTCCTTGCCTTCAGCACCGAGGACTTTCTTGTAGAAACCCTGCCCGGACTTGTCGCCGAGCCACCCGCGCTTGAGAAGTTCTTCGAGAACCGGAATGAATCGGCCGCAGACGACGCCCTCGGGGAAATTGGCGGCAACGTGAGCGAGGATGTCGATGCCGACAAGATCGGCGAGGCGAAAAGTTGCGGTGCGCGGCCAGCCGATGGCGGAGCCGGTGAGCGCGTCGACTTCTTCAATGGTCAGGCCCTGTTCGAACATAAGATGGGCGGCGTTGAACATGACGGCGACGCCTATGCGGTTGGCGATGAAGTTCGGCGTGTCATGGGCGAAGACGACTTGCTTGCCGAGGATGCGATCGGCGAATGCGGCGAAGGCGGAGATGGCCGCAGGATCGACACCGGGACCGGGAATAACTTCGAGCAATCGCATATAGCGCGGGGGATTGAAGAAGTGAGTTCCGAAGAATCTTTGCTGGTTTTGGACCGGCAATGTCGAGGCGATTTGCGATATGGGCAGGCCGGAGGTGTTGGTGGTGAGAATTGCGTGGGGCGCGAGATGCGGCACGACGCGGGCGAGCAGCGCGGCTTTGACCTGGAGATTTTCGGCCACGGCTTCGACCACCCAGTCGCAGTTTGAAAGCCTGGGCAGGTCCTGGTCGAAATCTCCGGGCGTAATGAGGCGGGCCAGTGAGGGTTCGAAGAATGGCGCCGGCTTGGATCTTGCAAGATTCGCAAGAGCGCGCTGCGCGATTTGATCTTTTGGAGGAAGATCGAGCATGAGCGTGGGGATGCCGGCGTTGGCCAGATGAGCGGCGATGCGCGAGCCCATGGTTCCGGCGCCGAGCACGGCTGCGCGGCGAATGAGCATGGGATCCGCGTCAAGGCTTGGTGCTGGAGTGACGACATGGAGTGAGGTCCCCATGCGGACTATTGTCGGCTATCCGGCCCACAGCGCGAAAATCCACCACGGCGGACGCCAACGATGGGAGATCGCTCAGTATTCAATTTTATTGGGCGAGGCAATCCAAACGGCGAAGCTGGCCCACGCCTCGTCGCCGAGGCATTGCATGCAGCGGAGCCTTCGGTCGGTAGCATCTTTGCGGAACTCGGTATAGAGGAACGCGTCGTCGAAACCGGCGCGAGCGGCGTCGGCAGCGGAGGCGCCGTAGTAAACGGCATCCACGTGGGCCCAATATGCGGCGGCGAGGCACATAGGGCAGGGCTCGCAGCTTGTGTAGAGCTGGCAACCGGTGAGCGTGAAGGATTGAAGCTTTTTGGCGGCGGCACGTAAGGCGTTCACTTCAGCGTGGGCAGTGGGGTCGTTGGTTGCCGTGACGGAGTTTGCGCCTTCACCGAGAATCTGGCCGTCGCGAACAATCACCGCGCCAAATGGTCCGCCCGAGCCACTGGCGACGTTTTGCGTGGCAAGCGCGATGGCACGGCGCAGAAAATCCGGGTTGGGCTGCAGCGACATCTGAGTGTTTGGATGAGGGGCGCGATAGATGCAGAGTCAAAGACAGTATGGCACACGCCGATTGCCGCCAGGCGTCGCGGCACAGAAGTAAAATTCCGTTATGGCAGCAGACAAATCGCTCGCAGCGCTCAACGCGCGGGTCGTGTCCTGCGAACTGTGCCCACGGCTGCGCCTGCACTGCGCACAGGTCGCCCAGGAAAAGCGACGAGCCTATCGCGAATGGGAGTACTGGGGGCGGCCGGTGCCATCGTTCGGTGACCCGAAGGCGCGCGTGCTGGCGCTGGGGCTTGCTCCGGGAGCGCACGGCTCGAATCGTACCGGTCGGCCGTTTACAGGGGATGGATCGGGCGATTTTCTTTTTCCGGTGTTGCACGCGGCAGGGTTTGCCTCGCAACCCAAGGCGATGAGCCGCAATGACGGCATGCGATTGGACGGCCTTTGGATCACCTCAGTGGCGCGATGCGCCCCGCCGGGCAACAAGCCCACTCAGGAGGAATTAAGAAATTGTTCGCCATGGCTGGACGAGGAGCTGCAGTTGCTCAGCAATTTGCGCGTCGTTGTGTGCCTTGGGCGAATCGCCTTTGACGGATTGCTGGCGCACGAGGCGAGAGCGAACGGGATGGCTGCGCGAGCACGATTTGGTTTTGCTCATGGGGCGGAATTCAATCTGCCAAGCGGACTGGTGGCGATTGCGAGCTATCATCCATCCCTGCAAAATACCAACACCGGCAAGCTGACACGCGAGATGTTTTTGAAGATTTTTGCACGGGCGCGCGAATTGGCGGGATTGTGAGAGGCGAGAACGCAGTGGGCTTGTGAAGTGATGCAGAAGGAGAAGTGATGGAGAGGATCGAAAAAGCAATCTTGAGGGACATCGATCTGAATGAGGTGATGCCGAAGTCAAAAACTGCCAGAAGCCCCGTCGATCACTGGTCACCGGCGGTGCTCCTGGAGCGGGCTGCGTATCTGCGCAAAATGGCCAAGCAGGGCGACGGCTCCGCGTCCGAGACACTGAAGGAATATCCGCAGCATGTTGCGATGTTGTCGTTTCGCGGCCGCAGCGGCGAAGTGGAAGTGCACGAGCGTTTCGCCGATTTGTTTTTTGTGCTGGCGGGGAGCGCGATATTGGCAACGGGTGGAGTTGTAGAAGGAGCGCGGATTGTTGGTCCGAGCGAGATTCGCGGGAACTCAATCAGGAGTGGAGAAAAGCAACGGCTTCGGGCCGGTGATCTCGTCCATGTGCCGGCGGGCACGCCGCACCAGATGCTGTTGACAGGGGACGAAACAATCACCAGCCTGGTGATGAAGGTGCAGGAGGTCGTCTAGAATTCAGCGGGCAGGGTTGCCGCATCAGGGATCAAGTGTGGAGCGGGAGACCGGGTTGTGTGTACACCGACAATGGAAAACAAGTCAATGGTACGCAGTACTGCCAAGCGGACGGCACCTGGTCGCAGTGCGTGTGATCCCGTATAGTGCTGCATAGTAGATCGTCTTCGGCAGGAAAATCATGAGAGTTGCCGTTTGCGTTGTCCCGCTCCTGCTTTGGGAACTCGGGGGAGCGAGATCGGTGCTTACTCAAGCCGCCGGTACCGTCTCTGCCGCGGCAACTCCCACCTTTGCCGTTGCCTCGATCAGGCCAAACCTGAAGCCGACCCACATGCGAATGGAGTTCACTGTCGACGGCTTCCTTGGCGAAGGCGTCACCCTTCACCAGCTTATCTTGGTGGCTTACGGGATCCCCGAAACGGCCGCCAATTACGGTCGACTGGCCGGCGAACCGGAGTGGGTCGACGAAGACTATTTTGACGTAAAGGCGAAGATCGACGACTCGTTCGCGAGCAGCTTTGCGGAATTGAGCATGGACCAACGCAGGCAAATGCTCCAATTGTTATTAGCCGACCGGTTCGCGCTGAAAGTTCACAGCGTGACGGTCGAACGTCCTATTTACGAGCTGGTGATTGCACCGGGTGGGCCGAAACTGACGGCGGCCAAGCCGGACGAACTGCATCCGTCGTCGCTCAAGGGCGGCGAGGACGGTCTGGCTGTGAGCCATGGCCGGATAGGAAACGTACGCGCCGAGGGGGAATCAATGGACGCATTTGCGATTTTTTTGGGAACCCAGGGCGTGGATCGGCCCGTCGTGAATCGTACCGGTCTTACCGCCCTTTACAGCTTTTCGCTGCGTTGGGCGCCGGGGGAGCTTTCGAGTCGCTCAAGCCGGGCAGAGGACGACGCGCAAACCGGTCCAATTGCTCCAGATCCTCCCGGAGGTTCTACCATCTTTACTGAAATCCAGAAGCAGCTTGGACTCAAGCTGCAACGGACGAAGGGTCCGGTGGAGATTCTGGTCGTCGATCAAGCGAGTATGCCTACGTCAAACTGACAGGGGGACAAAAATGGTTGGTGAACCTTTGGCCGCGGACTCCCAATCGGGGTCAATGCAGGGAGCAGGTATTGGAGCGGGAGACCGGGATCGAACCGGCGACATTCAGCTTGGGAAGCTGACGTTCTACCACTGAACTACTCCCGCCATTTAGAATCAATCACTTACATTAAACGCCGACGCTTACTATCCTATTTACTATCCATCTTGCTTGGATCGCTGCAGCAAACTTTCGGCGTTTGGGACCCTCACCGAATGCCCGATGGAAAATAAGCATGGAGAGTAAGAAATCTCCCAAAGCCAACCTGAAGAAGTATATCAAGGTGCGCGGAAAATGGCGCTTCGTTCCCGTACTCAAGCAGAACGGCGTCCCCGTTCCAAGAACGGTACTGATCGACGGCGAGCCGGTGCGTTTGACGTCTGGGACGTTTTATCTCAACTTCTACGAAAATGGCCTCCGCGTGCAGCGAACATCTCCTCATCGGTTGGCTTCCGATGTTCCTGTATCTCCGCGGCATTGCGCAGGTAACCGTGTGCAAGGTACGCGTACCGGGCGGTCATCTGGATTGTCTTGCGGCCCATCAGATCATCATCGGTGGAGTTCTTACGACAGACACCTTAAACGTGAAAGTGCTCGAGACTGAAACTCGCATTCTTCATTGGCCAGATTCTGAGCGATTCCAGCCGAGGCGGAACAGGTGGAGGATAGCCTGGGAAACCGGCGGGCGCCGGCCGGCTCGCGATTTGTCCGAATACTGCAACTCCTTTTGCGGTTGCTGCAGCATCTAACCAGTTATACACAGCAGTCATTCCGTCGTTCACGAACACTTCGATACACCGTTTGTCAAGAAACACTCGCAACTTAAAGCGATCGGCGAAGCCGACGAAGGAACGGCTGTTTCCGACAGTCAAATAAGCGCCACGATTACCAGACTGCACCGACACCACAATTCCCGGCGTACCATCGGCAGAGCGCCTCAGCTCGAGACCAAAAGTGCCGTTTCCGGCAAACGTTGCTTCAATTTCAGCGCAGTCAACTTCTGCGCCTTGGATTGGCAAAGGTTTATCGAGGGTTTGCCCAGGAAATTCAAATGACGGCTCACGGAGGGTTTCAAGTTCCGTGATCGGCCGCTGCCGGATAAACCCGTCAGGACCGATGGAAAGGATGCGGGGAAGAGTGATCACGCTGCCCCATCCTTTTCCCGGGGCGGTCTCGGTACGCCCCCAAAGCCACAACAGCGTCCGGCCCTTATCATCGGCCGAGATATTACTCGCGTAAGCATCACCCGCATCGAGAATGCCGTGCGCCGACGGCTCGAACTTCACTGCTGCGATATTCAAGTCACCGATCCAGTATTCGCATGGATTATTTGGCGAAACAATCAAGACCCACTTGCCGTCCAACTGGAACAAGTTAGGGCACTCAAAATTCCGTATCTCGCGATCCAGTGATTGGAAGACCGGGCCTAAATGGACCCACTCAGTGAAATCTTCTTTGGCGGCACGGTAAAGCTGCACCTGGGCGCGGCCCTGCTTCGATGCGCCGCCACATACCATGTATGTAACATTATCTTTTCGGAACAAGAACGGGTCCCGCCACTGAGAGATTGGTCCGAATTTATGTGCGCTCTGTGACAAAACAGGATTCTTCTTATACTTTTCCCACGCGAACAGTTCATCATCCTTGGGTAACACCATCCATTGTTCAGGCTCGCGGCGCCGGGCGGTATCGAAGGGTCCAATGCTGGTATAAACGAGGCGCGGCTTGCCATCCGACGCAAACGCGCAGCCGCCGGAATAAATGGCAGATTCTCCAAGTTCGATCGACGGCCAAATCGCGATAGGAAGATGTTCCCAATTCACCAAATCGCGGCTTCTTGCATGGCCCCAATGCTGATTTCCGATGTGCGGTTGAAATGGATTTAACTGATAAAAAAGGTGGTGCCACTCACGATAGAAGAAGGGAGCATTGGGGTCGTTGTTCCAATTGGCTGGAGGCCTGAAGTGATAAACCGGACGGTCCGGATCAGCTTCGGCAACTGGAATTGCCGCCAATAGAGCCTGCATTGCCCTCACGAATGCGGGGTCCGCCTGTTGCGATGGCGGCACCTCGCCAGGACGGGCGTCGTCAACGTTTGCTTCGGATTCAGCCTTAAACACACGACTCGTCATGGCCATGCCCACTGCCATTTGAAGAAATCCTCGCCGATTCACACAGCTCTCATTGAAGCACCGATACCCGGTTGAACTTTCGAGTCCATTGACTATTTCGATGGCATCGCGACCACCAAATCCGATAAGGTGAGTTTTCACTTGCCCGGAACGGCCAGATCGAACTCCTTCAGGTCGGATTGTTCTGCAACCCAATGGCCCCTGTCAATACATCTTCTGACAGAGTTGTATAGACAACATGATCTTTCTAAACTACGCAACATATGTCGATTCGGCTCCTATTGACGCGCGAGAGGTTATCCGATTGCGGTCCCTCCAAGGGGCCATTGCCGTGGCAGCGCTTCCCCACATGGCGAGTTGCAATGACGCGCCAACCAGAGCTTTTCACCCAACGACGTTGCAGCGCGCCGAAGTCAGAGTCACCCGGATTCTGATTTGTCCATTACGCAGTACACCTGCTTTGAACGATGCCATTCCAGTTTCGCGTGCGTCATTATCCGAACCGATTCTCTGCTTTGCCGCAGATGGCTGTATAGGGTATTATGGACGATACATTCGCAATGGATTACAAGTTCGCTCCGGGATTCCCAGACCGCAGCGCTCGGGAAGGGATCAAAAGATGGCAGATCAGAAGTACCGCAAAATCCTTGAGAAGCTTCGCGACGAAATCGCGAGCGGAAAGTACAAACCCGGGCAAAGACTGCCAAGCGAAGCGGAGCTGGTGTTGCGCTATGGTGCGTCTCGAATGACAGTCTTCCGGGCCATGCGTGAGTTGCAATCTTTAGGAATTGTCACGCGGCGCGTAGGCTCCGGGACTTACGTCTCCCAGATAACAACTTCGGGAAGTCATGTTTTTGGATTGCTGATTCCGGAGCTTGGCCAAACAGAGATCTTCGAAGTTATCTGCAAGGGCATGATGGAATCTCAGGAAGGCACGCACCACTCGTTGCTCTGGGGTAACACCGGAGCGAAAGAAAGCGAAAAAGAGGAGATTGCGCAGGAGCTTTGCCGCCATTTTATCTCCAGGCGAGTCTCGGGCGTCTTCTTCGCGCCTGTTGAATTCACACCCGCCCGCATTCAAGTGAATCACACAATTGCCGCAGCCCTCGACCGGGCGAGAATCCCCGTGGTTCTGTTGGACCGTTGCATCGAATCGTACCCACGGCGCAGCAGTTATGACCTGGTAGGCATCGATAACCGACGCACGGCCTATATGGCGGCGGAGCACCTTATCAAATGCGGCGCAAAACGCATCGCCTTCTTTGCGCGGCCCAACTCGGCACCGACTGTCGACGCACGTATTGCCGGGTATCGAGAAGCGCTGCGGACGCTGCTGGGGAAACTGGATCGCGACCGCGTTCACCTCGGCGATGCTACTGATGCCCAGTTCGTTCGATCGGTAATGCGAAAGAGCCGGCCCGATGCGTTCTTGTGCGCCAACGATTTCACCGCTGGAAATCTGATGCAGACGCTGCTCTCGCTCGGTCATCGGATTCCCGAAGACGTTCGTATTGTAGGCATCGACGATGTGAAATTCGCACAACTGATGCCGGTGCCGCTTACGACGCTGCATCAGCCTTGCAGAGAAATCGGCAGGATTGCGCTATCGGTCATGCTCGACAGGATCGCGAATCCGAATCTACCGCCAAGGGACGTCCTGCTTGGTTGCTCGCTCGTCGTGAGGCAATCCTGCGGCGCGCGTCTAAAGAAATCGAAGGCTGCCTGACCTTCTCGCGTGATTGACAGTGTGAATTGAGCACCTTCAACGGCACTCAAAATTGATCGCTTCCTCAGCGTCTCCCTTGCCTTTGTACTGCGTGTGCTTGGGATATGGGCAGAGCGGGCGGCTGCGGCCAGGGAATGCCCTTCCGGTTGCAATTACCGACTCCGGGGCAATTCCCTTCTCGACCCAGGCGGTCAACGGAGTGAGCAAGTCGAACTGATCGAGCGCCTGGCCTCCGCCGCAGTGGCTCATTCCAGGCACAAAATAGAACTGGCTCCACTTCAATACTGCATCCAGACCGCCATTGGCAGCGACCATATCTTTGTAGTAATCGAACGTGTCAAGCGGCGAAAACCATGGATCGCTGTCGCCGTGGTAGAAAATCAGCTTTCCGCCGCTCAGAGCAAACGTAGTGAGATTGGTCGACATCGCGTCCACGAGCGGCGACACGTCGTGGAGGGCCTCGGTGTCGACGTCCACGTCAGTGCCGGTGAACGGGGGCCCAAAAACGCCGGGGCCTGGCGCAAGCAATCCGCGGAGCCCTGTGGTGTTGTTCGTGATTCCGACGTCATATAGGAATCCGGGATATACTTGCACTCCTTCCCGCGTCTTCGGACCTCCCATGGCTTTCTTGATCGCGGCCACCTTCTCCGGCGCAAGGCACTGGGCGCTCGCCGCACCCTTGCAGATGAGCTCCGCCGGATCGAATTCGCACCCGAGGGGATCGAAAATCATCCCGTCCGCCACTCCATCCTTTGCATCGCAATCCTTGAGCAGCGCGGCCGCGATTAGCTTGCGGTCATTGTCGGTGATGGCTTCCGCGATGATCGGTTTCCCATTCGTGTCTTTGGGGGCGATCTGGTTAAAAGCGGCCGGAATCCATCTGCCGATGGCCAGATTTGAAAGGCCGGTGCGCATCGCGGGATCTCCTGCGATGATGCCGTTAAACGCCGTAGGGTAGCGCTGCGAGAGGATCATGCCTTCCCTGCCACCCGTCGAGCAACCCGCAAAATACGAATAGGCCACTGGCTTTCCGAAATATTGGGCGATGATTTCTTTGGAGAGCGCGGCGACCTCAACATTGGCCTGATAAGCAAAGTCAAGATAGGCCTGCTGATCTCTCATGAATCCGAAGTCGAATGGGCCATGATGACTTTGGTGGCCAGTATCGTTGGTGACAACGGCGTATCCGCGCAACAGCGCGGGGTTATCGCCGGTCGCTATATTGCCGATGGGCGGATACACGACTCCATTTCCGCCACCACCACCTTGCATCAGAAAATCGCCGTTCCATTTGTCGGGCATGGCGAGGGCGAAGCGAATGCCGAATTCTTCTCCACCAACACCTTTGCGGCGATTGATGATCCCTTCAACGCGGCAATATGCCGGAAGCGTTTGACCAATTGTCGTCGCTCCTGGCGGCGACGGCACATTGGTACCAGCCGCGACGGATTCTGCCTTGGTGATTTCGACGCCAGGAACCTTGAAGCTCAAAAGGCTGGTGCATGAACTCGCCGCCAGGGCATTTGCCGAGAGAGCCGCAGCAGCTGCGAACCAGATGGCAGCATGAAACATCCGTAAACTCATTGGAGCGCCTTCATCACTCATTTTCGTTCCTTCAGCATTGCTTGCGCCAGATCGTTCAGATTGCTGTTGAGGGAAGTTTCAGTTCATGCGGAGGCCAGTAGATTATATTGAGCTCCAGCATGATTCTTCGACGATGTTTCTTTTACCGAGTAATCAGCACGCTCCGCTGCACTTAGTACGTGATTCTGGGCATCATGCCGATAATTCCATCAACGATACTGGTTTCAGCGCATCCGGGTTGCAGACGCGACGATAAGACCTCAAAGGTGTAGTGCCCAAACGAAGCATCGTCTGGGATATAGCCGGAATTCGCGATTCCATTGGTCAGCGTCGCCATTATCGTCTTGGCGTACGGCGATTCTTTCTTCAAACGCTGAGCAATCTCGTTATACACCTCGCCGTTCACAGTGCCGATCGCAATATCGTCGATCATCAGCAATCCGAGATTGATCTTCACCGGCGCGCCTTCTTTATATGTCCCCGCGTAGCCGGCGCGGCCTTCGTTGGTCCTTTCGCGTCCCGGGCAAGTGATCGTTGTTTCCTTGGCAAAGAGCCGGCCATCGGTCTCGGGATCTCGCGCGGTGCGCGACGCGTGGAGCACTTCTTCTCCGAGCATCTGTCCCATGGAGAGAATCATCTGCTTCTGCTCATCCATCAAGCGCTGGACATCGGGATTCGACCGATCGAGCCCCTGCCCACCGGGCGGCATAGCGTTGCTTATATCACTCCCACGCTTTGCGAAGTCCCTGATTCTGATGTCGCGCAGATCGTAGGTTTGTTGAAAGTAGATAGGATTCTGATCGCCTGCAGCGCCTTCAGACCACAAGGCAACCGCCTTGCCGCCGAGCGCGCTCTCGATGTAGCGGGACGACGCTCCCGGGATATCACCGCTCACCAGATCGAGTGTTCCGGTAATGACCGCATGCATTGCGTAGTTGTAATAGATGGCAATCGGATCACCCGAGAGTGATTCAAATTTGATCACCGCGACGGTTTTGTCAGAAAGGCCGCTGTAATTTGCGCCTTCCCACCAGCGGTGAGTGTTGGCATCGATCATGTCGCGTTGAACATTCAAATATGAAACACCGGTGTTGTAGCTTATCGTAGCCGGTTGCAGCGCATCTTTGGCCAGCTTTGCCGACTGAAACACGTTGTCTTCGTAGCGCTGGTTTACTCCCCACGGCGCGCTGTGCGTGTGAGTAGCGGTGATGAGCACGTTGGCGCCGGGAATCCCCAGTTCCTTGTCAATCCTCGCTCGCACGTGATTCGCCAGGTCGTTGGAAATGACACCGGCATCGAGCGTAATCAGCACGGCGCCGGTGTGGCCGTTTTCGATGACGATGGCGCGCGCATAGAGCTGATCGAGCACTCCCAGATACTGCTTGGGCAGTTCAGCGGGAGTGGGTGTAATGTCGACTTTCGCCGCGCCAACGCGAAATGGCCCCGATGGAATACCCTGGCCAGCGACAGCCGCAGCCATGGCAGACAGCAAAGCACTGCTGAGAAGAATTGAGCGGAACTGCATTGAACATCTCCTTGTCATTTTCCCGCCGACGCGAGCTGAAGGCGACGCCGGCGTCGACCCAATGGTTTGTGGTTCCTACCCGGGAGACAGAAGCTTCCTTGTGGGGAGACGTACATCACTTCGACCTCCGCTTGCCTCAGTTCAAAAACATCGTCAACACGAAAGCATCGGCCATCGCTTTGTTGCCGATGTTGTTGGGGTGAATGTGATCACCGGGGTTGAAGTCCTCGCGCAATCGCGAAGGATGATCGGGATCGCGCACCACGGCATCGAAATCGACGACCCCGTCGAACTGTCCGCTGGTTCGAATCCACTCATTCACCTTTTGCCGAGTGGCCTCGCCCACCGGGCCTGCCAGCCACACGCCCTCTTCAGGCGTGAGCGTCGCGCCGACGATCTTTATATTGGCTAGATGGGCGCGGGCGATCAGCTGAAGGTAGCCCTTAATGAGGTCTTCAGCAGTCAAAGCGCCCGGACCGGTGATTTGTCCATGGATATTGATATCGTTAATACCTTCAAGCAGAATGACCCATCGCACGCCGGGTTGGCTAAGAATGTCGCGATCGAATCGCGCCAGAGCACTGACGCCGGCGCCGTCGCGAAGGACTTCGTTGCCTGAAATACCTTCGTTAATCACGGCAACGCGGCGACCTGCGGTTTGATCGGCAAAACGTTGGGCGAGCAAGGTCGGCCAAGCCTGATTGCTATCGCTCGTGGTGCCAAAGCCGTCGGTAATCGAGTCTCCGAGGCAGGCGATGGCGAAATCGGCGGCCGGCGCGTCAACGTCGATGCTGCGCAGCCACAAGTAGCCGGTCAAAGGGGCCGGGTTGGGCATCGATATCGATGCCGCGGTATCGCCGCTCGATATGAAAGAGCTGTGAAGGCCGAGCATATGATTGGCCGGCGTTCCCTCGTTCTTGACGATATAAATCGAGACCGCGAGGTCGGACATCGGCTTAATATCAAGGTCAATCGGATCGCTGACCACAACCACGCCCGGCCCGACATCGACGCTCGGACTTCCACTGAAGGTCACTTTCCTGTCGCTCGCAGGATCAATGGCGGATTGACTTGCTCTGATTGCGATGTGAGTGTCACCGATTGACAGGACCCCCTTCCCGAAAGCGTTAGACAGTTCGATTCTCAGCCTGTTGCCGCCGATGCTGGTGTGAACGATCATGCGTACTGTTTGATCCTGGACGGTCTTTGGGATGTGAGGCGGCGTCATCGGACCTTTGAGCTTGGAAAAATCGGGCATTTTAACGCCCGGTGGGGTCTGGGGAACATCGAACGTCGTTGGAGCCATCTCCTGCGCGGTGGTCCACGTCGCAACCCAGTGCTCAGCGCTTTGGGAACCGGCCTGTGCCCACAATTGCGTGGCTGGAAGCGGAAGAACTCCCAATGAAAGCCAGATCCAGATTAACTTCGACATTCATCACCTCTTACGGAAGTCGTTTCCTGCATTCGGGGAATACGGGAGATTTGGCAGGACGGTCTCCACGTGCGCATTCGCGTGGAGCGGCCGCAGCCAGAAACGATAAAGGTGGTGCGGCGAGGGACTTCTTTGCGCCGTGCAGCAGTTTGCGGAAACTACAGGTCTCAATCTTTTCCCAGGTGGCTGTCAAAGAATTTGACCATCACGTTGAAGGCATCTCTCGATTCCGGGACGTCAGCGTTGTAGAAGAAGCCGTGGAATAGCCCCTCCCACACATGCAACTCGGCATCCACTCCCAGTTTCACTAGTTGCTCGTGGGTGAACAACGCGCCGCTCATTGCAAAATCGCGGGTTCCTGTAATCAATAGCGTCGGCGGGAACTTTGCCATGATCTCAGGCGAATTTACCGGTGACACCATGGGATCGCCAGTCTTGGCCGTACTGAAGTAGCCAAACGACATGGCGCCCGGCGGCCTTGTGGGAGGCATGCGTGCCTCGCCAAGCGGTGAGGCTGTATAAGCCGCGTCTCCACCAAAGCCTCCTGCCGATGCGCAATAGATCCCGATAGCACCGGGCGCTGGCAGGCCGTGCGTCTGGAACCACGCAACAGACATGGCGGTAAGCCCACCACCGGCGGAGCATCCGTAAATTCCGATGTTGGTCGCCTTGTAAGTCTTCAGGAGTTCCGAGTAGACGCTCGCGACGTCTTCGCTTGCCGCCGGGAATTTGTACTCCGGGCCTTCGCGGTAATCGACTGTGATCACCTTAACGCGCATGAGCGCTGAAACCGGAATGGACTCCAGTTCGGCGCAACCAGGCCAACAACCCGAAAAGCCGCCACCGTGCAGGTCGATGAGAACCCTGTGTTCATTCTTCTCAGCGATTCCATCTTTCGGCGTGTACTCATAAACGTGAACGCCGGCGATCCGGTCATCCTTTTTGTCCACCGCGAACAGAACGTCATCGCGCTCGAGAAACGGCTTCATGAAGCGAGGCACGCCGTTGTCCTGTTTTACGAGCTCCGGATCCTGCATCTGAAGAAGATGCTGGGCCATATAGGCTTTTGCTTCGGGGCTCAGGAAGCTGGAGACAGGAACGGTTTCAGGCGGCATATGCACGGTTCCGTCCGCGTCGACGATGACCTTCCCGGGCTGTGGGGCCGGCGGCGTCTGTGCAGGCGCCGATAGCGCAGAACATGTGCAAAGGAGAGCCGGAAATGCAAGCGTCCTTACGAAACCCCGGAGTTTACGCATTATTTCAACCTCATTCGTGGATTCCTTGAATTCCTTTAAACGAACAAACGAGATGAATCGATACATCGCGTCTGAGCCTCGACAGGATTCTGACTCAATCACTCATCTCGCAACCTTCCTGTTTAAGGATGAAGGTGGCGATGGAAAAATCTGGCCATGACCTGATATGCCTCGCGCGATTCGGGCAGATCGGAGTTGTACCAGAAGGCATGAGGCAATCCATCCCAAACGTGCAGCTCTGCGTCGACGCCGGCATTATTAAGGGCATTATCAGAGTTGATGGCCGATGCAAACTCGAAAGAACGGGTGCCAGTGATGAACAGAGTCGGCGGGAACTTTGCGAGCAGAGCCGGGGAATTAATGGGGTAGACCAGAGGGTCCTTGGGGTCGGCATCGCTCAGGTAGGCCGGCCCTCCGCGAGGCGGGCCCGAAGGGTGAGCGCCGGCTGCAGGAGGCATCGACATTCCCATCAGCGGGCCCACGAGGTAGGCCGCATCCCCCGCGAACATATTTCCGATCGATGCGCATAGAATTCCAATCGCAGCCGGATTTGGAAGATCGTGCTTCTGGAACCAGGCGATCGACATGCCGGTTAGCATCCCACCAGCCGAGCAACCGTACAGTCCGATATGCTGCGGCTCATAGCTCTTTAATACTTCCTTGTAAACGGCAGCGACGTCCTCGCTGGCCGCGGGGAATTTATACTCCGGGCCCATCCGATAGTCGATGCTGATGACCTTGATCTTCTCGATTGAAGCAATGGGAATGGACTCAACCAGCGAGGCAGTTTTCGCCCCAGAGACAAAGCCGCCGCCGTGAACATTGAGCAAAATACGATCGCGATTATCCGCTGCAATTCCATCCTTTGGAGTAACGATCTGGGTGAATACACCGCCTATCGATCTTTCCTCCACGTTCACCGGATAGCGCTTCCGGATCGGGCCGAGGAAAACATCCATAATCTCATCCTGACGGGCGCGGTAGCCCTTGATGTCCTGCTCCGCGGTCGGGCCTCCAGAAAACGGGTGATCGACCAGCAGATGGATCATGTAGGCACGGGCTTCAGGACTGAGCAGATTTGATAAAGGAACAACGAGATCCTTAATGACGACGGTTCCATCGGGGCGGACGTTGTCTGGATTCTCGGCACCGCGGAAGACGCGAAGACCCATCAATGCTACGAAACCGATTGTGAGAATTGACAAGAGTCTAGTTCGCAGCGTCATCTCGATTGGCTCCCGTTTTTCTCGAACGGCTGATGCAGCGCAAAGGCCGCATCAGCCCAAGGTTGTATTTCAGTGCCGGAATTAGAAGCGGATCTTCCCGTTAATCTGGATCGTGCGCGGAGTACCCTGAATGCCTGTAACAGTGCCGAATGTTGGGATTCCGAAGAGGTCTGCTGGATCTGCCCAGCGAACGATGTTGAAAGGATTCACGAAATCGGCGCCCAGATCGAACTTGAGCCGTTCGTGAATTGGAATCGTCTTAGCGATTGAAAGCGCTTCGGACCCTTGGGAAAATCCCCGAATCCAGCTGTCGTACTCCTGGGTGTTTCCGAACGCGAAGGACGCCGGGCTGGAGAATGCTGCTGAATTAAAGTAAACATCCTTCACAGGATTGAACTTGCCAGACCAGCTCCCTTTGGGGTTTCCGCCGACATAGTTCGCGTACTCGATGGGTGCCCCAAAAACGTTGTATCCCAGATCCGCTGCGAAGAAATTGAATGCCTCGATTTGCTGCGCGGCACCGGACGTATATCGGAAAGAACCACTGACAGTCCATCCTCCCAGCACCCCATCAACTACAGCCGGAGCATTGTTCATAAATGTCCGTCCTTGGCCAAAGGGCAATTGATAGGAAAAGCTGGCGCCAAAGATGGCCGCCGGATTAAGTGGATCGACTGTAACCGGTCTTTGCCCCGGATACTGGAGAATTGAGCCAAACGAACTTGCATAGGTCGTACTTCCGGCCCCAGCATCGTCGGTGAGATTCTTGGACCAGGTAAAGAATGCGAGGCCGCTCAGCCCATAGGACATGCGCTTCGTTAGCTTGATCTGCATCGAGTCGTAATGAGCCTTGCCTTCGGGCAAGAGCGCCGCATCCGTATTCACGAGCAAATACTGCGGATATGGTCTTAGGGCCTGCGCGACCGTCGCACTCGAGCCCAGTTGACTCGCGAATCCTGCGTAAGGGTATTGCGGGCAAGTGGTCACGGACACACACGGGGCCAGAAGCCCAAAGGACATGCTTAAGTCGCTCTGGGGTACGTAGTTGAGGAGCGAAGCTGAACCTGCCAGGCCTAGATGAGTCGAGTGGCTGCCGATGTACATCACGTCGAGTGCGAGGTTGTGCGCGACTTCCCTTTCGACATCCAGCACCCAGTTCAGTGTTTGCGGCAGGCGGTCACCATTCCGCGGGATATAACTGATATTTTGCCCGTTGAGGAATGAAGGGTCGATTGCGGGCGGCCTTTCGAAGTTCTGCGGGAAGGTCCCTTGGTTCCAGTAGTAAAGCGGGGTGAATCCGCCATTTCCGGAAAGGAATGAGGGGTTTGCGCTGTAGCCGGCGGCAGCTGTGTCAAGAAATGGCACCACGTTACCGCTGTTCGCATAGTAAATACCAGAAGACGCACGGACCATCGTCTTTCGATTTAACTGGTATGCAAGGCCCAAACGTGGAGCCCATCCTCCATAAAAAGTGTCCTGAAACGGCTTTCCATATTTACCCGTTCCGCTTCCAGCATAGGCTAGCGCTCCGGGAAGATTGCCTGCCTCCGGATTCGTAATATTCGCTTCGAAGGTGGTTGAATAATTGTGCGCTTCGGAGAATGGTGGCATGAAGTCCCACCGAAGCCCATAAGAAGCAGTCAGCTTCGGAGTGATGTGCCAATCATCCTGCGCGAAGATCCCGGTGTGATAGTACAGGAAATCTTCCTCCAGCGGGATATAGGTGCTGGCTTGTTCAACGGCCCCCAGCATGAAGCTGGCAAACGAGCTGCCATTGGCGGAGTCACTTGCACTATCACTCGTAGACAGACTGTTGAAGATAAACGAGCCAGCTACGCCGGGCTTGATGAACCGGATCTCCTGGTTCCTGCCAATCTCAGCACCGAACTTGAAGGCATGCTTGCCTTTGGTCCAGCTCAAATTCTCGTCGAGAGTGTAGCGCATCTCATGCCAGTTTTCCTCGTAAGCTCGCCCATATTCGGTCGGCGATTGATTTCCGCCACTGAACGAAATTGCCGGAAAAGATCCATTATCTGCCGGCATGCCGGTGATTCCAAGCTTGGTGTCCCAGCCCTGGCCGTCGCTTCCATTCGGGCCCAGGTTGATATAACGATCAGCAGAGAGCGTAACGTGGTTAAGGAGTGACGGGGTAATGACCGAATCGAGATTGATTCGCACTTTCCAGCTATTGGCAAGCTGATCGAAATAATCATCGAGCGGACTTGATTCCACAGCCCCCCAAGCGGGCGACTTATCGAATGCCCATCCGTTGCCTTCAATGATTCGATGGCGAATCTCGTTTGTGTAGGAGGCAGAGAGCTTCTCTTTATCAGAGAAACTGTGGTCCAACTTGATTAACGGTGTATAGGTGTTGAAGTAAGGCCAAGTGGCCGCCCCAAGACTGTGAAAGTTGTTGTTGAATCCAGCTCCGGGAATATCCGGCGAGGGAATATAGGAACAGATGATCTTTGCCGCCTGACTTATGCGGCCGGGCGGTATCACATTCAGCCGGCCGTTGTATTCAAACTGTTGCTGACCATTTTGAGGATCATAGATGTTCACTCCCAGCGCGCTGAAATCGGCGCCATTGCCGTTCGCGTTGCATTCGTCAGGAGTGGGAACCGTGAGGGGTGTACCACTGGCGCCTTGCCGAGAATAGAACAGGCCAAGGCTTGCAAAGAAGAAAGTCCTATTGTGCCCGTCGTAGATCTTGGGCAGTACGACTGGACCGCCGATGGTGAAGCCGCCCTCATTCTGCCTGTACGGCGTGACCGCTGTCGCAAAGTAGGACTTAGCATCCAATGCTGAATTGCCGAGATGATCGTAAATACTTCCATGAAGCTCGTTTGTTCCTGACTTGAGCACCACGTTCATAAACCAGTTTCCGAAGCCGCCGTACTCAGCGTTGAACGCATTCTGGACAACGCTCATCTCTCCTACCTGTTCGATCTCCGGCGACACTTCCTCGATTCCACCACGAGCGATGCCCCACTCGCTGGCCGGGCCTCCGTCGATGTATGTCTCTGTGTCTCCCTCCGGCGACCCGCTCGACTCCGGCGTAAACCCCGAGCCGCCTACATAGCCTGGCAGCTCCTGAAGGTAGTCTCCGAGCGCCCGCTGCGTGCCAGCGACGATCACCGGCATTTGCTCAATCAGGTTGTCCTGCATGCCCGTGGAATTATTCGTTGTGCCGACGTCAAGAATCGGCGCTTCGCCGGTGACGGTGACAGTCTCGGTGACCTCGCCCGGCTGAAGCTTGATATCCATACGCAGAGTGATCGAAGAGTCCAGCTCCGTCGCAGCGCTCGTTGCGGTTTTAAATCCTTGCCTCGAGACCGCTACACGGTAAATACCTTTAGGCAAGTTCGACGCCGTGTAAAGCCCATCATCGTTGGTCTCCAAGACAATTGAAGAGTTGGTGTTGACATTCGTGACCTCGACCCTCGCGCCGGGTACGATCGCACCGGTGGTATCGGTTACCTGTCCTTCAATATTTCCGCGGTCGATCTGCGCCGAAGCCGCAGGGGCGAACCACAAAATGCATGCGACGAGCGAAATCGCCAGCGCCGGGAGCCGCCGCACGCCAGAATTCCGCAGGCGATTGCCCACTTCCGTCTTCCCGCCATGCAGCCACAGCAAAGGCTTCCGCGAACTGAGGAACAGCCTAGGATTATTTACTTTTTCGTATCTGTTCGTAGTCATAAAGGCCTCCCATTGAGAGCGCTAAGGCGCGAATCGCTCACTGCCCTCAACGTCGGGATTCCCTTATCGCATACAACTGGAGAGCAGGTAGTGTTCACGGCAATGAATGGTAGGCATCACAAAGGCGCGCTGTCAATACCATTCAATACAAAGTCCCCTATACCATGTTTCGGACTTGATGGTCAGCGCCGTCGATTTTAATCTGCTTGCGGCGCCGGCATGGGAAGATATAAACGTCTCGCCAAAGGTGGTTGCGAGCGGCGCAGGGCCGCACCACAAGAGGGTTTTCGCGCCCCTGCCAAGCGTTTTCCCAGATTCAGCTCCTGAAACAGCCGGGAATATGTCACGCTCCTATTCCAGGGGATAAAGGTTCTGACCGGATTGACAGATATCCAAAAAATCGCACCACCATAGACAACTTTTCGCATTAGGTCGTGATTGACCTTGACAATCCCCGCATGGAGATCCTAAAAACTCATATTGAACAGATACTCTGCGATTGGCTCCGGCCGAGACGGCTGGTTGCTTGGTTGGAATCTAGCATCGTTTCCGGCAGTCCAGAGTTAACGCCGAGTTTTATCTGGATGGACCAGATGAAAAACCAGAAGCGGCGATCGAGTAGTTTCCGAAGTTATTCGTTAGTTCTTTTCGCTGCCATCCTCGCCGCCTGCCTGAACGCCGGTGCAAGGGAGCCAGAGAACGGCCAACACTGGGTCATCGCATGGAGCGCCGCAATTCAGGCTCCGTTGCAGTTCCCCGGTGCGCCTCCCGTGCCAGTCTTTGCCGGGCAGACGTTGAGAATGGTAGTGCGCCCGGCGATCGGCGGGAGCCGGGTGCGTGTGCGGTTTTCGAATGAAATTGGGGATTCACCGCTGACTATTGAAGCAGCCCATGTTGCGCTCATTCGACACGACTCTGCCATTGATCCGAAGAGCGATCGCGTTCTCACATTTGGAGGTAGTCCATCGGCGATGATCCCACCTGGCGCTCCCCTCTTGAGCGACCCTGCGGACCTAGTCATTCCTCCACTTTGTGAACTCGCGATCAGCATCTATTTGCCTAAGAGAACGCCGGCGACGAGTTTTCACTTCTGGGGACAGCATGAAACATATATCTCCGGGCCGGGAGACTTCTCAGGCAGCCCTGAATTGCAGAAGTCGAAAACAACATTCTCGTGGTACTTTTTGTCGGACCTTGAGGTGCTCGCGCCGGGCCAAAGCCATGCAACTGTGGCGTTGGGTGATTCCATCACTGATGGAGCCGGCGTCAAGCAGGGAGACTATTCCGACTGGCCCGACCGGCTTGCAAGTCGGCTTGCGTCTGCGACGACTCCAAGAATGATGGCGATCGTGAACGAAGGCATCGGAGGCAACCGCATTCTCTACGACGGCGCAGGTGCGAGCGCGCTCGCCCGGTTCGACAGGGATGTTCTCGCCAAGCCCGGGGTCACGAACCTGATCGTTCTCGAAGGAATTAACGATATCGGCTGGCCCAATATGAAGCTCCCGGCACAAGCCAAGGGCAGCGCCCCGCCCCAGCTCCCGTTCGCGAGCCAGACGGTTACGGCGCAGGACCTGATTCTGGGAATTCGGCAGATGATTGAGCGTGCGCATCAGCATGGAATCAGAGTTTTCGGCTGCACGATGACGCCATACGAGGGTGCCGGCTACTTCACGGCGGAAGGCGAGGCAGTCCGCCAGGCGGTCAATCATTGGATTCGGATGGCTGGCGAACTTGACGGGGTAATCGATTTCGATGCTGCGGTGCGCGATCCCGGACATCCGTCCCGGTTCCGGGAGGACTTTCAGTCAGGCGACAACCTCCACCCCAGCGCCGCTGGATACAAGGCTATGGCAGACGCTGTCGATTTAACGCTCCTGCAAGATGATCAATAGATTAGCGACGAGCGAGAGACATCCGACGCGCAGATACAGGAAGCCAAGGAGCGAGAACTTGAGGAACGGTGAAGCCACGCCGGCTCTAATGATTGGCCTCGGTGAGGTGCTATGGGACGTTTTGCCGTCGAGAACGACCTTCGGTGGGGCGCCGGCCAATTTCGCATATATGGCGACTGTCCTTGGCAATCGCGGCGTCGTGGCCAGCCGTGTTTGCAATGACGATCTGGGTTTGGAGGCCCGCCAGCAAATGCAAGCGCTCGGATTGAATACTTCTTACATTCAAAGTGACGAGCGCCATCCGACCGGTATCGCCGCTGTACAGATTGATGAGAACGGCCAACCCACATTCACCATCAGAGAATCAGTTGCCTGGGATTATCTGGAATGGACGCCTGAATGGATGGAGTTGGCGTCGAGGGCCCGCGTGGTCTGCTTCGGCTCCCTTGCTCAGCGTTCTCCTGCCTCAGCCCGCACCATTGAGCGGTTTCTAAGGGCGGTTCCGAAGGATGCGGTGCGGATTTGTGACATCAACTTGCGTCCGCCGTTTTACGATTTCGAAGTCGTCGATCGCAGTTTGAAGTTCGCGGACATTCTAAAGCTCAACGACCATGAGCTTCTCGAGATGTCAGCTCTTCTGAACCTCAAAACCGGCAACGAAGAAACTCTTGCCAAACAGCTATTGCACACCTATGAGCTACGGCTTCTTTGTCTTACGCGTGGCCCCCGCGGCAGTTTGCTGGTCGCGAGTGATGAAATCGTCGAACATCCCGGACTCAAGGTGAAGGTGGTCGATGCCGTAGGTGCCGGGGACGCATTTACAGCTTGCCTTGCGCATTACTACCTGCTCGGTGAGTCTCTCGAGGTGATCAGCGATGTCGCCAACCGTTTTGCATCGTGGGTCGCCACACAGGCGGGCGCGACTCCCGTGTTCAACACCCGTCAGTTAAACGAGATTCTCAATGGGGCTGCTCCTGCTATTGGCGAGATCACGTAATCGGCACAGGCGGCACTCCACCGGAAGCTATACTGGCTAGGCATGGCGCTTGAGCAGTGCGCATTTGCCGGTTCGCAGCGATTGAGGATTTGCATGAAAATCGGCGTCAGTGCCTTCGCCTGGACATCGCGCTTTGAGGAATCGCACCTGAGGCTGCTGCCGACGATAAAGGAAATGGGGTTCGACGGTATTGAGATCCCAATGTTCTCACCGGAGGCCCTGCCGATTCGCGCAATCAGAGACGCATTCGAGAGCAACGACTTGGAGTGCACGGTTTGCTGTATTCTGCCGCAAGGTATCAATCCAATCAGTCCAGACACAGAGATCAGGCATGAATCCATCGATCATTTAACGGCGTGTGTTGAGGCCTGCGCAGGGATAGGATCTAAACTTCTTGCCGGACCGGTCTACGCGCCGATCGGGTATTTGCCTGAGCACCGGCCGACTGAAGAGGAGTGGCATTGGGCGGTTGAAGCATTTCAAGGCATCGAGAAAGTCCTCGACGAAACCGGGGTGACCGTAGCAATTGAGCCGGTGAATCGATCGGAGACCTTTTTCCTGAGAACTGCGCGCGCGACTCGCCTTTTGTGCGAAGCGATCGGAAATCCGCGCATAGGCGTCAACATTGACACTTTTCATGCAAACATCGAAGAGCAGGATATCCCCGGTGCAATTATCGAGCTCGGTTCCCACTTGAAGCACATTCACGCCAGCGAGAACGATCGCAGCCTTCTGGGACGCGGCCATGTGCCCTTTGCAGAGATGATCGATGCGCTGAAATCGTCGAAATACAGCGGGTACCTGATGATTGAAGGGTTCGGCTACGATCCTGATGAGAAGATCGGACCGGGCAGATTGTGGGCAGATGTCGCGGTTTCACCGGAACGCCTAGCCGCAGAAGGTCTAGCCTTTCTGCGCGGCCTCATCAGCGACTACAAATCCTGATCTCGTTTACCGGAAAAGCGCTCCAAGGCCGAACATGGCGGTTGTCCAGCTCTTGGACCGGCCGGACCCGCCGTCGGGACAGGCGATTTTCTCATTTCAAAGCTGCGGTAACTGGTTCGCCGACTCCGTACTCTGATGCGTCGGAACGCTGAAGAACAGCGCGCGTTGGATCCGCAATCCAATTGAGGAAAAGACCCGCGAAAAGAAGTGCCGCAAACACGGTGGCCAGAGCAAAACCTGCCCTCAGTCCGCCAAGCCAGTCGCTGATGGAACCCATAGCCAAGGGCCCCAGCGCTGCACCGGCACAGGTGAAGAACAGAATTACGCCGGCAATTGCGCCGTGCTCAACTTTTGGAAAGCAGCTAATTCCTTTTGAGTTCAAGGTCGGATAGATCACCGACATAAACACTCCCGACAGCGCCAGCAGGTAGACTGCAGCGTCAGGGCCTCCGAACATTGCGCCGAGGAAGCACGCAAGAATTGCGCCGCTGAAGATCATCAGGACAATCGTCCATCTCCAACGCGACAAAACCCATGCGCCCAGAAAACGGCCGGCAGCGCGAAGAATGAAGAAGATCGAGACGACGTACGTTGCCATAAATGCCGACGACGGCTTGTGCTGCGTCAGGTACGTCGGAAGCCACACATAAACGGCACACTCTACCGCCACATAAAGAAAACAGGCCAGGGAGAACCCCAGAGCGAATGGATTGCTGAGAATGTGAAACGTCCTGCTCAAGTCGACCGTTTCTGCCGAAGTTCGCCTGGTTTTGGGATAGCGCACCGACGCAGCAATCATAATCAGAAGCACGCACATCGATCCGGCGATAAAGTAGAGCCATTTCCATGAAAGTCCGCCAAGTAACAACCGTGCCACGATCGCCGGGCCGATGATCGCTCCAACTCCAAAGAAGCCCTCAACCATGTTCATCGTTGACGTGTGCTCGGAAGTCGAAGTCGAGATATCTCCGATTAGCGCAAGTGCGCCCGTCTTGAAGATGCCGATTGCCGCCCCTGAGACTGCCAGGAGCATGAGACATGCCGAAAAGGAGTCTGCGGCCAGAAACAGGTAGGAGTTCAGAGCAAACAGGATCAACCCAAACACGATGGTCCACTTTCTACCCAATCGATCGGCGAGAAGTGCAATCGCAGACATGTTGACATAGTGAAATGCGCCAGCCGCTGTCATATCAAGGTGGAAAGTCTTGATGACCTCGGGAATGATCACTCCCACCGAATCGGTGGTCATCGCAAACATCAGGAACATGAGGTAGGTAATGAACTTGATAAGAAGGTCGTTCGATGATGGCGCTATCACTTTCACTTTGATTTTTCCTCGTTGACCACAATTCATGTGTTCAGTTGATTGTCGTTTGGCCTTTGCCGCCATTCGAATCGGTCGAAAACTCGATCTCCGCGCGTGGCTCCGAAAGATTCACACGCAATGTAATCCACTCCTTCTCCCGACGCCAGGCAATTGTCAGCCGATTCTGTGCCTCGTGGATCAGCTCGTACGAGCCATTGAAGGCGGGATGCGTGTTACGCAAGTGAATCAACTGGAGAAGGCGCTTGACGGTGGGGATCTCGAGTGCCGTGCGAACTTCGTCCATCGTGAAATAATGCCGGTTGATGTCCCGTCCTACGCGGCTGCGTGCCAGCAGCGCCATATCATTTGTGCCGCAGAGAAGGCCAACGTAGTAAACCTGCGGAATGCCTGGAACAAAGAATTGAATCGCTCTGGCGATAAGGTAAAGCCTCTCGTCTCTTCCCAAGGCGTCAAAGTAGGTGCAGTTCACCTGGTAAAGATCGAGATTGCTCGCGGCCGCACCGGTCGCCTGCCGGCTTTCTCCGTGGCTCCGCTCATGAATCGTGTTCACCAGCAAGTCGATCTCCTCGCGCGTGAGCAAACCTGGGTTTCCCGCAGAGTCAGCGCCGACATCGATTACACCAATTCCATCGTGAGTGTCGAGCACCGTAATCGCATTGACTGGCCGGATTTGCAACCAGCGGACAAGCGCGTCAACATCTTCCGAATAGAGCGCGTGCAGGATCAGCGGAGGTAGCGCGAAGTCATACACCCAGTCCACGCGCTTAGCGATCTCGACCTGCCGGCGATAGTCGCTGTGCACTTCAACGAGAACTTCGATTCCCAGCTGCCGAGCCTGCGCAGTGAGCTGCTCAATGAAGACAAATGTTTCTGGAATCATGAAGCAGCTGGTGCCTGGTTTTTTAATCGCGTATCCGACCGCGTCAAGACGCACAGCACGGATTCCGGAAGCGTGAAACTTCGCGAGGATTGCGCCAAGATACGCCTTACCCAGCGAGCCCTCGACGTCGATATCGATCTGCTGGGGAGTGAACGTGGTCCACAGCAGTCTCTTTTCGCCACATGCAAGAGTTGTATAGGCAAAAGGGAGTCCGGGGCGAGGGCGATAAATGCGGAGCAGGTCGGTCTCAGACGCACCGGAAGAAAACACACGATCGTACGTGAGAAACATCTCCGCATATTTCGACTTTGAACCGCCGCAAGAGAAATCATGAAATTGCGGCGATTGTGAAGAAACATGATTCACGATCAAATCAGCCATCAATTCAACAACCGATCCCAGTTCGAGCAGATCGTTCCAAGTCCCGAGCCGCGGATCGACCTGCGTGTGGTCAACCGGGTCGAATCCGGCATCAGCGCCGTCGATGGGGTGGAAGAATGGCAACAGGTGTGCACCGCCAAAGACACCGGCCAGTTCTTTGCTTAGCAGCGAATTCAGCTGGGGAATTCCGCCGCCGGTAAGACGGTCGACGTACGTGATGAGCTGTACCTGGTTCTTCATGACTATCCCCGATGCGAGCTTTTACGGCTTGGTGAGCTGCGCCGCGCTTCCTTATACACTCACTCATACGCAGCACTCGACGACGGCCAGTCGCAGGCACCTTCGGTCTCTCGGTGTGCTTCCAGCAGCAGTATCGAAGACGGACGGCCGCATTACTGTCAGCCACCTTCGAACTGGTAGCTCGACAGGTTTCCTCCCACGAAGGGCTTTGAGAGAAACTATATGATTGGCAGCGCCATAAATGTCAATGATGTTCGTTACGCGCTCCGGCTAAAGCTGTCTATACCTATTTGCCCATTCTGACGAAAAGACAAACCGAGTTCATTGGGAAGTTGGATGAAAACATCGCGAAGGTGGGCCATTGCGGCGCCACCCTCGCGATGCTTGCCAAATGACTCATGGGCGACAACCCTTCTTCTTGGAAACTCAACCGTAGTGAAAGTTGAACCGTACGCGGCAGATTAGTCTGGGTGTTTACCTGACCAAAGCCACCGGCGTTCTGCTCATGATTGGGAATCCCGAACTGCGCGTGGTTGAAGAGATCGAAAAAGTCAGATGCGAATCAGACAGCACATCGCCTGTGCACCCCGCGGCCCGGCTTACGCCGACTGATCGCGGATCATCAACTCGGAGGGCGAATCGGAAGGGGCTGAGAATCTAGAATCAAGCATTTGCCTTCAAAATGGGCCCGCACGGAAGCAATCTATTCTGGTCGCCCAAAGTGTTGATTCAACACGATTGGGCATGCACGGCACGGTCCACAGCACACTTGATTGCATGCCTTGAAACGATTTTCGTGCCCTCCTTGGCGGACTCCCATGCGGTTTTGGACGGCTGATTTACAGGTTTCATCGCATCTCGAGTCCGTGGAATTGTAGCTGGAACGGGGATTGGCAAGGGCCAAGTGGAAATCTCCGCCTGCTGTCGCACGCGCTTTCGAATCTTGCTACTGAACCGTTAGCGTGACTGTCCCAACTGTTGCGCTGAGCGTTCCCGACGTTCCGGTTACCGTGATCGTGTACGTCCCGGCCGTCGTGCCTGAGTTGCCCCCGCCACCGCCGCCTCCACCACCGCCTCCGCCTCCACCACCGCCGCCGCTGCGGCTGCCGCCGCCACAGCCAATGGCGCTGACACAGGCGATAAGGGCGAACACTCCGAGCATCGTGAACCAGTCTCGCCGCTTCGGAACCAGGAAGAGCACAATCAGCGCCAGGGCTGTTCCGCCCTTAGAGGGCCAGAAGAATCTCTGCAGCTGGTTCTTCGCACTCGACGCCGGAGTCGTGCTCACCGTCATCGTCGAGGTCTGCGAAGAAGTGCCGCTGATGGCAACGGATGTCGGATTCAGGCTGCAAGTCGGCATGTGGTTGACGCTCGCCATCGACGTCGTCACCGCGCAACTCAGGTTCACCGTTCCGCTGAATCCGTTCGTGCCCACCACGCTGATGGTCCCAGTGTTCCCGGTGGTTGCGCCGGGTGTAACTGTGATGGAAGTCGTCTCGCCGGAGCCGCCGGTAAAGCTCGGGGTTCCACTGGCGCTTGCGGCAGTCAGCTTGAAAACCGTCCCGCAAGGGGTTCCACTGTCAGCAAAACAGTTAGCGCCGCCGAACTCGGTTGTCCCATAGAGGTTGCCGGAGGTGTCTGCGATCAGGCCTGCAGAAGGATCAGCGCCGTCAGTGCAGTTGGTGCCACCCTGGGAGCAAAAGTTATACAGCACGGTTTCGGTGTAACTGTCACCGCTCGGCGAAAACTCGAATACTGTGCCCTCACCACCATTGGCGCCAGTCCCGCCACTACTGGTTGTCCCATAGAGGTTGCCGGAGTTGTCTTCGATCAGGCCTGCGGCGGGCCAATAACCGTCCGGGCAAATGCTGTCGGGCGGACTGGAGCCAACGCCGGTGCAAAAGCTATACAGCACAGTCTCGGTATAGCTGTCACCACTCGGCGATAGTTTGAAAACCGTGCCAGCAATCTCTGTGCCGCCCTCCAGGGTTGTCCCATAGAGGTTGCCGGAGGCGTCTTCGATCAGTCCTCCAATCGGGTTAACGCCGTCCGCGCAGTTGACGACTTGCGAACAAAAGTTATACAGCACAGTTTCGGCGTAGTTGTTCCCACTCGGCGAAAGCTCGAATACCGTGCCGCCACCCACGCCAGCCGGTGCTCCAGTGCCGCCGAACTCGGTTGTCCCATAGAAATTGCCGGAGGTGTCTTCGATCAGGCCTGCGGCGGGTTCACTGCCATCCGCGCAGTTGGCTTGCGAACAAAAGCTATACAGCACGGCGTAGTTGTAGCTGCTACCGCTCGGCGAAAGCCTGAAAAACGTGCCACCACCCACAGCAGCTGCTCCTCCAGGGCCTCCCCCGGCGGCTGTCCCATAGAGGTTGCCGGAGGTATCTTCGATGAGGCCTGCGGCGGGCTGATAGCCGTCAGGGCAAATATAGTCGGGCGGGTAGGAGCCGGCCGAGGTGCAAAAGCTATACAGCACACTCTCGGTGTAGCTGTTACCGCTCGGCGATAGTTTGAAAACCGTGCCCAAATCATTCGCGCCGCCTTGTGAGGTTGTCCCATAGAGGTTGCCAGAGGCGTCTTCGATCACGCCAGCCCCGGGCTGATAGCCGTCCCCGCAGTTGGCTTGCGAACAAAAGCTGTACAGCACGGTCTCGGTGTAGTGGCTCCCGCCCGGCGAAAGCTCGAATACTATGCCGCCTCCATTCGCACCGCCCCCCGAGGCCGTCCCGTAGAGGTTTCCGGCGGCGTCTTCGAGCAAGCCGGCAATGGGCGCATCGCCGTCCGTGCAGTATCCCGTGGAGAGGTCGGGCTCCGAGCAAAAGCTGTAGAGCACCGTCTGGGTATCGACGTTGGTTATCGCAAGATCATTCGCTGCCATATATGGCCGAGAGAAGGCTCTCCGTCCGGGATCATTCGCCATTGGGTTCACGCCGGCGTGAATCGGGCCATGAACGAGCGTTGTACTTGCGCTGTTCGGCTGCCCAGCATTTTTCGTTTCATCATTCCCGGAGAAACTGGCAGGTGGGTAAGTGGTTTGCGCGAACACGACGTCCGCCGCGGCGATACAAAACATAAATACGATACAAGCTAGTTTCGTGAAACTACGATTTCTCATAAGTGTTCCCCTGACATTCAGCACCAATGCCCGACGGCGCCGTGGATGTATCGACCCATTGCCCCCGCAGAACTCTCTATCTCCCGGCACTCGCGTTATCGCTATTGCACCGTCAGCGAAACGACACCCGAAGTGGTGACGGTATGCGTTTGCGAGCCTCCACCGCCTCCGCCTCCTCCCCCTCCGCTGTTACCGCCGCCGCAACCAATGCTCACGGCGCCGACCAGGAGCGCCATGCCCATGCAAGCGGTGATGCAGATGTGCTGCCGCATCCACCGCCGCCGTGCCCAGGCCAGCGGCAACAGCAGAAACGGCAGGATGATCAGTCCTGTGGCTGCGCCCGGCAGCGTCTCAGTGAACACCACCGTGATCTGGTATGTCCCTGCCGGGGTAGAAGGCAATGTCAAGATCGTTACCAGGCCACTACTTGCCTGGTAAACGCAGCCTGCTCCCGCGGGAAGGTTGAGGCAGGTCGCAGTCACATCCGTCGCGCCCGAAGGCAGGGTCACGGGATAGTTGGCTGACTGGCCCGGCGCCACCGTGGCCGTGACTGTGCTGAAAACCGGGTCGTTCACCAGGCTGCCCGATTGAATTTCAAATTCGAGCGTGTTCGACGGTCCGCCGCCCGGGCTCGACGACTGGACGGTGATGGCAGCCGTACCCGGCGATGCAAGGTCGCTCGCCGACACTGCAGCCTCCAGAATGTTGGGGCCTTCATTGGTGGTCGTCAGCGCGGTCGAGTTCCAATAGACCGTCGAGCCGGAAACGAACCCGGTTCCGTTGACTGTCAGATTGATCGTCGGATTGCCCGCCTCGACGAAGGCCGGCGAGAGGCTGCTCAGGACCGGTGAAGCATTAATGGTATAAATCGCGGTGGCCACTGCGCTGTTGGCGTAGCCGCTGGCCACGGCGATGGCGTCGATGGTCTCGGACGACGAGACCGTGATGGGGCCGCTGTAGACAGTCGAGCTGGTTGTTGGCGTAGTTCCGTTGGTGGTGTAGTAAATGGTCGAGCCCGAAGTGCCGTCCGAGATCGTCACTGTTTGCGCAGACGTGTAGGTTCCGGCTACGGGCGAGAACGTGGGAGTGGCCGCGACCGGGGTGATGGTGTATGCCGCGAAGCCAATCCCGCTGGTGTCATAACCGATGGCGGCAATGGCCTGGATCGTCTCAGAGGAAGAGACCGCAATCGGCCCGTTATAGACTGTGGAACTCGTTGTCGGCGTGTCTCCGTTGGTCGTGTAGTAGATCGTGGCCCCTGCCGTCGAATCGCTGATGGTCACTGTCTGCGCGCTGGTGTAGATTCCCGCCGCAGGCGAGAACGTCGGCGTGGCTACGGCTGGAGCAACTTCGCGAATATCGCCGTTTCCCAAATCCGCGATGATGAGATCGCCGCTGGTGTCGAAGACGATGCCGGTCGGGGACCACAGTCCAGCGTTGGTCGGCGGTCCGCCGTCTCCCCAGTAGCCGATATAGCCATCGCCCACTACGGTGCTGATATTTCCGTTCGCCGCGTAGACTTCACGAACGCCTGCGCCTAAGTTAGAGACGTACAGATTGTTCTGGGTATCGGCGACCATGAATCCTGGGATGATTTGGGCGTTCAGTGCCGGGCCTCCGTCTCCGGTTGCACCCTCTTCCCCATTGCCCGCGAAGGTTGTGATGTCTCCCGTGGCCTTCGTGACCTTGCGGATTCTGTAGCCTTCGTCTCCAATGTAGAGATTGCCCGTAGAATCCAGGGCAATTGCCTGCGGGTTTTCGAGGGTTGCAGAGGTCGCCAGCCCGCCGTCGCCCGAATAGCCGTAACTCTGCGGAGTTCCGGCCACCGTGCTGATGTTTCCGTTCTGCGCGCTGACCATGCGCACGATGTTGTTCCCTGAATCGGCGATGTAGAGGTTGCCCTGGGCATCGAACGCCAGGCCCTGTGGAAAGGCGAGTTGCGCGCTCGCCGCGGCTCCGCCGTCACCGCTATCGCCGTAGGTTCCGGTTCCCGCAAACGTGGTAATCACTCCGGTTTGGGCATTGATCACCCGCACCCGGTTGTTATACGTATCCGCGACATAGATATTTCCCGAAGAGTCCACCGCGATGCCGGAGGAGTCGGTGAACTCAAACTCGGCATCGAGCGCCGACTCGCCGTCTCCGGCGTAACCGTACTCTCCGGTGCCTGCAAGGAGCGTGGCTTTCCCCGTGGACGCGGAGATTTTATAAACATAGTCATCCTGCAGACACATGGCGATCACGTAGATATCGTTGGCCTTATCCAGAGCCACGCCTCCGAAACACCCTGCGTTCGCGATACCCACGCTTTCCGCGGTCGCGATGGTGGAGATCACAGTCGATGGCGCCGGCGTGATGGTGTAGCTCGCGGCCGCTGGAGCGCTGGGCAGAAATCCCGGCGCAATGGCGATGGCATTGAGTATCGAGGTGCCGGTGACCACCACCGACCCGTGATAAATGGGGGAGCTACCCGTGGGCGTGGAGCCGTCGAGCGTGAAGTAGATGGTAGCGTCCGGGGTAGCGTCGGTAATGGTGACGGTCTGCGGAGACGAGTAGGTTCCGCTGTTCACACTGATGACTGGAGTCGCGGCAGCAGTGGAGGGAGCAGGCCCCGGCGCGCTCACCATCCGAACCCTGGCACTATACGCATCGTAGAAATAGAGTGCGTCGTTGGAGCCAAACGAGAGCGATTCTGGGTCGAGCACGTTCGGGATTGACAAAGCGCCGTCGGTGTTTCCGGAGGAGGGTTCGCTCACGCCCGCGAAGGTTGAGATGATGCCGGTCTTCGCCGTCACAAGGCGAATGGAAAAGAGATTGGATAGGTAAATGTTGGCGGAGGAATCGAGAGTCACCGCGTAGGGGTCTTCAATCTCAGCCGCTGTGGCCGGGCCACCGTCACCGCTCGAGCCAAAGGTGCCGTTTCCGGCAACCGTTTGAATGGTTCCGGCGCCGGCCAGAACCTCGCGAATGCGATTGTTACCCCAATCCGCAATGTAGACATTTTCGGCCGAGTCGACGGCCACGGAAAAGGGCTGATTGAGTTCGGCGCTGGTTGCGGGCCCACTGTCGCCAGCGTATCCGAAAGTCTGCACTTTTCCTGCAAGGACGGAGACGGCTCCACCCGCCGCGACCTGCCAGACCACGTCGCAACCAGGATCGGCAACATACAACTGGAAGCCCGGGCCGAAGGCGATGCTGCGCGGAGAGAGAAACACTCCTGTGCCAGTGGCGTTGCAGCCGCGCACGGGCGAGCCCGAAAGAACATCTCCCGCATAGGTGGTGATGACGCCGGTCGAGCTGTTGACCTCGCGAATGAGGCCATTGCCGGTATCGGCGATATAAAGATTGCCGCCCTCGACCGCCAGCCCTGAGGGACTCGATAGTTGCGCGGCCGTGGCCTGGCCACCGTCGCCGCTGTAGCCTGCTGTTTCCGTGCCGGCATAGGTGCTGATCAGTCCCGTCGCGGCACTGACCATGCGAATGCGGTTGTTTCCGGTATCCGCGATGTAGAGATTGCCGGAGCTGTCCGTTGCGGTTGCCAGGGAGAAGGTCAGGTCAGCTTGCGTAGCCGGAACTCCATCGCCGTTGTAGCCGAGCTGTCCGGTTCCGGCCACGTTATAGACATACTGCGGCAAATTTGTGCCTGAGATCTGATAACTCGCGGCGGCGATGTCGCTCGGCGCATAGCCCGGGGCAATGGCTATGGCCTGCAACTCTCCCGAGGTCGAGATGGTGACTGGAGCGGTATAGGGGGTGGACGCACCAGTGGGCGCGCTGCCATCGAGCGTGTAGTAAATCGACGAGCCGGGGGTCGCATCCGTGATGGTGACCGACTGGACCGCCGTGTAATCACCGCCGCCGGGCGAGAAAACTGGCGCGAGCGCGTAGGGCGTGCCCGTCAGATTGAGCGTGTATGTAGCCGTTGCGACTGCACTGCCCGCATATCCACTGGCCGCAGCAATCGCTTCGATCGTCTCCGACGAGGAGACCAAGATCGGTCCGGAGTATACGGTCGAGGTGGTCGTCGGCGTGGTCCCATTGGTCGTGTAGTAGATCGTCGCGCCAGGAGTCGCATCGCTGATCGTTATCGTTTGCACGGAGTCGTATGTGCCTGTTGGGAGAGAAAGTGTTGGCGTCGCTGCGACCTGCGTCGCGGTTGGCGTATAGATAAAACCGTGAACCACTTCATTGCTATCCAGGTAGGATCCCGAAACGGTGCCCGAGGCGTTCACACCGAAACCTAACGTGCCTATGAAGGCAAACGCCATGCTGGATGTGGACGCTTGCGGAGCGCTGAAGGTAGTGAATGTTGGATTCGAGGTTAGCGGTTGCGATTCCACAAAGCCATGTATCAGACCGGAAGAGTCGCTGTAGAGCCCCGCAATATAGCTTCCCGTGGGATCGATTGCAGTCGGGAATGTCCCATCGATGGTGCCGCTTTGGGCTGCGGCAGTTGCGCCCGGCGCGTCGAAGGTCGTGATTGTACCGCTGGCGGAACGGACGAAGCCGTGCCGGACCAGGTTCGAATCTGTCCACGAGCCGATCACATCGCCCGCAGTGTCGATACTCATGGGGACGGTGCCGACGAGGCCGCTATGTCCGTCGGAGAAATCTCCGGGCACATCGAACGAGGTGTAGTTTCCCGCCGAATAGATGAATCCGTGAGTGTTGGAGCTTGAATCGACGTAATATCCGGTCACCGCTCCCGAGGCATTGATGGCGAACGGGATGGTGCCCTCCTTTGGCTTGATCGAACCTCCAGTGCCGGCACTTGGTTCGTCGATCTCCGTATAGTTCTTGCTGGAGACGCTGTATAGGAAGCCGTGGTAGAGAGAGCTGGCGCCACTACCGGTGGTGTAAAAGCCTGCGATCTGGCCGTTGTCGTTGATCGCGATTGGGAATGTCCCGCGGCTGGTAGTCGTGGTCGGCGCGTTCGGATCGTCCAGTGCGGTAATGGTGCCGTTTGCTGCCGAGCGGAAGAAGCCGTGATATGCGCTGTTGCTGTCGGCGTAGACGCCCGCAACATCCCCGGCAGTATCGATGCCAATGCCCGTTGTTCCTTGAAACCATCCCGACTGCGGGCTCGATCCGGCATTGGGCGCATCGAATGAGGTGAATGTACCATTGGCGTAGACGAAGCCGTGCCCGACGCCGGTCTGGTTCGAATAGGCTCCCGTCACCGCTCCGGATGCGTTGACACCAAACGCAAAGGTTCCCTCGAGGGCGCTGGTGCCGGCGCTCGGCTCATCAATCGCAGTAATCGTGTAGTTTCCGCTCCCGCCAAGCTGCGGGAAAACGTGCGGCGCCGCGTTGTTGATCGATGCAGGACCAAACAGCCGCTCCCAGCCCTTCCAAACCCAGTGATTGGCCCTGGCAGAGGTCGTCATCCAAACGGCTGCGCCGGCCAAAAGGGTTCCCACAAGCAGGATGACGGGCGCGGTGCGCCGCGCCCAATCTGAAATCTCGATTGCCGCGTGAAGAGCGGTCCAGAAGAGTCGGATCCGAGCTGATTGCCGACGTCTCATTGGGGCACCTCCCTATTTCTTTGGCCGAAAAATGGTGCGCGGCCGGGTCCTGGCTGCTCTCAACGGTGGTCCCTGACAAGGCAAGCTAACTTATTGGCTTTCATGGGGCCAGAATCTGTCGGGAGAAAAACGACCGAACTTGAAGCTTCGTTATGGAGAGTAGGCTTTGCCGTCGATTCCTTCGAGGGACAAATGAGGGTGAACGAAGGGCATTTTGGGGTCGGAGGCTCAGGCTCCTTCCTTTGCCAGCGATGGACCCTTTCTGGTCCCACAAACGCGGTGCTCATTTGCGGGCTGGGCGATGTGCCCGGTCCGTCGATGGCAATAGCCTGGGGACTTTTCAACCTGCAGTCGGTGTGGAACGCATTCTCACTCGACGGTCAAAGGCACGCTTGCAATCGTTACCGACGTATTGCCCGAAGTTCCAGTTACGGTGATTGTGTAGTTGCCAGCAGTCGTTCCAGGGTTCCCGCCACCGCCACTATTGCTGCCTTTGCCGCCACAACCCATCACCCCTCCGGCAGCCACGATTGCCAGCAAAACCACCATCGCAAGCCAACTGCGGCGACGGCGGGGCACGGCCAGCAAGAGGACAAATGCAACGGCGATCCCTCCGCCTTGCTGCCATTGCAGACGGCCATCTGCGCTGCTTGCTGCAGTCGTAGAAACCGTAAGCGTGGAAGTTTGCACAGTCGTTCCACTCAACGCCAGGGACGTCGGAGAAAGCGCGCAAGTTGCCGGATCGCTGGCTGCGGTGGGAGCGATTGCGCAGGTCAGGTTCACTGTCCCGGAAAATCCATTGGTACCCACAACACTGATCACTGCCGTGTTCCCTGTTGTGGCGCCGGGTTCAACTGAGATCGAACCAGCTGAGGATCCATTCGGAGCCCCGAAGCTTCCGGTTGAAGCGCTTACGACTTGGCTCAGCGCGCCCGAGGTGCTTTCGGTGAAGTTCGAGTCCCCACTGTACGCAGCCGTAATCGAGTCTGTGCCAACCGGCAAAGTTGTCGTTGTCAATGTGGCCATGTTGTTGCTCACCGACGCACTGCCGAGGCTGGAACTGCCGTTGTTGAAAGTCACCGTGCCCGTCGCGACCCCGCTGAACTGCCCCGAGATATCTGCGGTAAACGTCACAGACTGCCCAGATACAGAAGGATTGAGCGACGAATTCAACGTCGTCGAAGAGCTGGCCTGGTCGACTGTCTGGGTGACCGCTGCCGAGCTGCTGCCGGCAAAGCTGGAATCGCCGCCGTAGACCGCGGTGATGGATTCTGTGCCCACGGGAAGCGACGTGGTGGTAAGACTGGCTGCGCCGCTGGCTAACTCCGCCGTTCCCAGCGAGGTCGATCCGCTCATGAAAGTGACGTTCTCGCCGTTTGCGGGAGTCCCGCTGCTCGATGAGACTGACGCCGTCAAGGTCACAGGTTCCTGATAAACCGAAGGATTGGGCGTGGGCACAGGCGTGAGCGTGGTCGTGGTCGCCGTCAATGTAGAACTGTCGTAAAGAAATCCGTGCAACACTGAGTTGGTATCCGCATAGGTTCCCGCGATCATCCCCGAAGTGTTGATCGCCAGAGATCCGGTTCCTTGCTCTTGGCTCGTGCCCGCGTTGGGATCGTCGATGCTCGTAATGTTTCCATTTGTTGCACGCACGTAGCCGTGAAAAACGTAGTTGCCGTCTGAGAAGATGCCCACGATTTCGCCCGAGGCGTTCACGGCGTTCAATAAGAGATTTCCATAGCTCGCGGTTCCGCTGGGATTTGGGCCGCTTCCGTTCAAGAGCCCCGTACCATCGGGGCTCGCTCCAACCCTCGCCAGCAGTCTCTTCAGTTTCATCATCGGGCTGTTTGACTTTCTTGGCCTGAGGGAAAGACCGTAGCTTTGGCCCAGTTGGCGAAGCTTGCTGTTAAGGCGAGCGTTGGCGGTTGTGCGCACGGCGCCGGATGCGACAGCTCCGGGCGCGTCGTAAGCCGCGATCGTGCCATTGGCCGGCAGGATGAAGCCATGCACCACGTTGTTCGCATCCGTGAAGGAACCTGAAATATCTCCAGCCGCATCGAAAGCGTCTGGATAAGTTCCCTGGTAGGTTGCGGTGCCTGCGCCCGGAGCATCAATGATCGTGATCGTGCCCGAGGATGCGTTTCGCTCGAAGCCGTGAATCGCATTGCTTGAATCCGCGTACGCGCCGATGACGTCTCCTGCGGCATCGATTCCGGTGACGATGGTTCCCTGCTCGGATCCTGTGCCGGCATTGGGAGCCTCGAATGTTGTCAAAGTGCCGCTGGCGTTGCGCAGAAACCCATGTTCCGCGCCGGCCCCGTCGATGTAAAACCCAGCCACTTCTCCCGACGCATTCATTGCAATAACGTAGGTCCCCGGATTCGTGCTTCCATAGGTGGTTGGCAGCGGTTCCGCGTCGAATGTCGTGATCGTCCCGCTGGCGCTGCGGATAAAGCCGTGAGTAAACGAATTCGTTCCCGACGAAGTCGTCAAAGTGGTCGAATAGTCTCCCGCGATCGTCCCCGAGGAATTGATGCAAATCGGAAAGGTGCCTTCGTTCTTGCCCGTGTCTTCGCCCGAAACGTCGATGAGGCTGATTGCGCCTGTGGAGGCCGCCCGAACAAAGCCATGCACCCGGCTGTTTGCGTCATGGTAGATCCCCGCGATGTCGCCCGACGTATCGAAGCCGATCGGGATGGTCTCGATTCCTTTCCCTCCGCTGCCCGAAGCATCGAAGGCGGTAATCGCGCCGCCGGCGGGAAGCACAAAGCCATGTTCATTGCCGCTGCTATCGATGTAAACGCCCGCTACATCCCCCTGGGCGTCGATCGCCGTTGCAGCGGTTCCCTCGTCCGCACCCGTTCCGGCGGCCGGTACATCGATTGCGGTGAAGGCGGAACTCTGCGCCGATGCACCGGTCGAAGTAAAACCGAACACAGTTGCCAGCGCGAGTCCGGCTACCAACATAGACCGCAGAGTTGCAGCCTGTTTGCCCTTGATCATGTTCTTCACCCTTTCGATTGGAGGGTTCGGCCGCACCCCAGAATATCGGGCCGGTTACCCGCTACAGGCAAAACCAGAACCAGGCCGAACGCGCATCAAGCCAGATGCAGCTCCACGATGTGCTCTTGCTGCCGCAACACTGCCTGATCCAAACCAAGCCGATTACCTCTGCGTGCAGTCAGAATCTGGCTGATACAGAACCCCCAACTCACCACTTTGTGCTTGAGCGTAGGCTATGGCGTCCCCTCGTCCGAGTGACAAATGAGGGTGATGGGAGGGCATTTTGGGGTGGTTCCGCCTTTTCCTTGTCCTTTTCGGCTGAGTCCATGGGTCGTATACTGTGTATCTCCCTCTATTGCTTTTCAGGGCCCTTGCATTCATCTCAACACCTCGCGAGGAGGCGGCCCCATGATTCCTTCGGCAAAGAGCTCTGGTCCCTCCTCAATCCATCCGGCTACCCTCACAGGCTGGAAAACAATCGCGGCTTATTTTGGTTGCAACGTGCGCACCGTTCGGAGGTATGAACAGCAGCGGGACCTTCCGGTCCACCGAGTCCCGGGAAAGAAGGGCGGCACAGTCTTTGCCTATGCCTCCGAGTTGGACTCTTGGTTGGAATCGAGAGAAAAGAAAGACGGGCTTGATTCCAGAAAACAAATAAACGGGACAATGAATGGCGTAATGGGTCCGCTGTCGGAACTCGTTCAACAGCCCTACGCGACCCCAGCCGGCGAACAGTGGGTAAAGCAACCTTCAATTCATCCCTGGCAGACGTGGATCCTTTTTGCTTCCGCTCTCCTGTTTATTTTTGTTGGGCTGGTCTGGATGATCGAGAATCACCAGACGGTTTCTGCAAGTGCTCCCGCGAAGCCGGAAGTGTTGAAATCAAACCTGCATGTTCCCGCCCCAGCTGCTGAAGAATTGTTCCTTCGTGGGCGTTATTTCTGGAACCTTCGTACTGACGACGGCCTTGCCAGGGCGATCGATTCGTACACTCAGGCGATTGTGAGAGACCCATTCTATGCGGAAGCCTATGCCGGTTTGGCTGAGGCCTATGACCTGCTTCCTCAGTTTGGACGCGCTGATCTTGGCGACTCTCTCATAAAAGCTGAGACAGCCGCCGACCGCGCTATTGAGTTGAACCGGAATCTCGCTCCTGCTCACGCAGCCAAGGCCTTTGCCCTTTTTTACTGGGACTGGGACGTTGCCGGTTCCGATGCCGAATTCCGGCGTGCACTGAAACTAGACCCGAGCTCCGCGCTGACACATCAGTGGTATGCCAGCACCCTCCAGTGCAGGGGCGAAGGGAACGAAGCCATGCGGCAAATTGACGAGGCGGTTCGCCTGATGCCAACGTCGGCCGCAATAGCTGCTGACGCGGCATATTTCCACGCAGATTTCGGCGATTTCGAGGGTGGTGTCAGAGCCTTGAAGGAAATTGAGCGGACCCAGCCGACTCTAGCCAGTCCCGCTCTATTTCTGAGAGAGCTCGATTTCGCAACAGGAGATTATCCGGGTTACATCATAGAGGCGCGCCGCTATGCCTCGATCACCCACGCCCCCGACGATGTTGCGCTGGCCAACGCCATCGAGCGCGGATGGGCCCGAGCCGGCAAAACCGGCCTGCTGGAGGAGCGGGCCAGAGTTCTCAAGGCTGCTTTCGACCAGGGCGCGGACTCGAGCTTCGCACTGGGTCAGACTTTGTTGCTCCTCGGGAATCCGCGGAAAGCTTTACCGTACTTCAGGGCAGCACTCGATCGTCGTACCATCCTGCTCATCACCATGCAGGCCTGCCCGTGGGCAAGAGGGCTATCGCACGATTCCGGCTATGCTGCCCTTTTCAACCAGGTTCATCAACGCCTGCACGGAAGCGACCCAGCCAACCTGCTGGTCGTGCCGGTTTCGCGCCGTCTGCCGCTGTAATGTTTAGACTGGCGAATACCTCACATTCCAGTGGGCGACCGAATGGCGAGCGCGTTAAGGAGAGGCGGATTCACAACGGTAGAGGGTCAGATCGCCTGCGTCGAGCTTCTACACTTTAGTCCTCGCACTGTTACTGGCTTTGGCAGAACCTATTGAGCAACAGGGGTTGCCGTGAGGCTCGTGGGCGCGCTTGGCGGGATGCCCTGCAATGGATGCGGGTAGGTATAGGCTACATATCCGGGCATCGCCGTGTTCTGGTAGTAATCGACGTTCAGCGTCAGCGGAGTTGGCGAATCTACGCCGAAGACGGAGCTGGGCAAACCTGAACCCGTATTGCCCCAGGCAAAGCAGGGGGTCGGCACCTGGTTGTTGCCGACACACGGCTGGTCGCGATAAGGGTATCCGCCTGAAGCATCGACATGCCGCGTGCAGGTGTCACCAGAAGAAAGCGCGGAACACACCGAATTCGAAGAGCACATGGTATCGGGGTTGGCCGCACAGAAGCCCGCGGTAGTCACGGATGTGCTCTGGATGCCTCCGACATTCTGCCAAACGACGCCGCCTGAATCCGTGGTTGTCAGGCCCTCCGTCTGACAGGATGGTTGCGATCCACTGGTGCCTCCCGCGGTGGTCAGAAGGTTACATCCGTTGGTATCCCATACGACGGAATTTGCAGCGTAGCTGTGGCCGGAAACAAAGGCAGGAGCATTCAACGAGTTGTTCTGGTAGGAGCCGGGCGTCGTCGAATCGGGAATCCAGTTCAAGGGCGAGACGGCCACTCCCCAATAGGAAGTGTCTGTCGGCTGGCTTTGACGATAATAGTGAAGCGGGAGGCCGGTCCACGTTCCTGCCCCGACGGAGTTGTTGTGGAACAGCACCATTCCTCCGCGCGAGTTCATGATCTCGCCCTGCCAACCGGAAGCCGAGATGTTGAGATTGTTGATGTCAACCAGCATTCCGGAGCGGTATTTCCCTCCCGAATCGTAGCCGTGCAGTCCGCCGAGTTCGTTTCCGGTGACCGTGCCGTAGCGTACCACCACGCGGGCCCCGCCATAACCGTCAAACAATCCTTCAGTATTGGTTTGCGTAGTCGTGTAAGTGAAGTCCTCAAGGTAGAGGGCTTGATTTGTTCCGATCTGGCTGGCTGCGTTCCAGTTCGAGTAACCGTTGTCGGCGATGTTGCCGAAGACCACGATGGGCACTGCAGCCGCGCCGGAGGTGGTGGTGTCGTTGAAATAGATGTGGTCAAGAAGTCCGTAGGCCGACTCAACAATGATTGCCGTCGCGCTCGACGTGGGCATAATCACGTGCAGATGGTGAAGCCGGAAGCAGGCGCTGCCGAAAGTGCCGGAGGCGACGATGTTGCCGGTCGTTTCAGAGGCGTCGTTCTCCATGATGAACGTGGTGTAGCCCCAACTGATAAAGTTCGAGCTTGTACAACTAAGCAGCAGCGCCGCGGCCGAGGTATTGTTCAACTCGATGCATGTACCTGCACTGGAGCACGTTCCAGAGTTGTCGCTATAGGTTCCGCCATTGCCTGACCCGGCGGCGCAGTTCGCCGAACACTGCGTTGAACCGGAAAAATAGAGCGTCTTGCCGGACGGGTTGAGCTGCGAAGTCCAGATTGTGATCCCGTTTGTCGCGGGGAGGTTGATCGTGTCGCCGGACGACGCGGCTGTGATACATGCCTGAATGTCGGACTGCGAAGCCGAGGCTGCAGTCCACGAAGGCGAGGCGCCCGAACACGCCGCCCACAGCGGCGAGCAAAGGATTAAGCAAAGAGCAGAGATAACTAAATTTCTTTTCATATAGCACCAACCTTATGGCGTTAACGGGAAGGTCCCGTTCAAATCAGTTTTCCACGCGGAATAAGCATTAATTGCACCGCTCGTCATATTCTGCTGCGAGTAGTTTCCCAGGCTGAAATTGCTGGGAGCGTAAGCAGCCGTGGCTGCCATGGTGAGGGTGGAACCGACCTGCGCACCGCTGGAGTTAAAAATCGCCAACTCATGGGAGAGCGAAGTCGAATAGTTGTAAAGCAGCTGCAAATTGACCCAGTCGCCCGGGACGTCGCACGCGTTGTCCGCCGGGGTGTAATTTATGGATCCGGATGTCGATGCCTGGTCAGTTTCGAGCACGAAGTAGCGGTGGTTGCCATTGCCCTGAAACATCACGTTGACGTATTCGCTGCCCGAGCTGTGAATGGAGAAGACGTCGATGTCTGTTTGATCTGTAGCAGTCAGGGTTGAGCAAAACCAGACCGATTCGCTGACTGATGAAAGGGAGCTGTTCAAATTCGCCATGTAGGTGATCTGGCTTTCGGAATTCCCTGCTCCCGTGGCCGTCATGATGACGCCCTTGCTCACCGTGGCAGACGGGCTTGATCCGTCGCCGCACATGCGCCCCGGAGCGTTCAACGGCGAGAAATTGTAGCTTGTGCTTCCGGTAAATCCACCCTCGACGCCCACGTACCAATCAGCGCCCTGCCACCCCGCGATGGAAGACGCCATGGCGGACTGGCTTGGAGCTACGCCGTTGGTCACGCCCGAGAAATTGATAAAACTCTCTTCCTTACAGTTTGTCGCGTTCCACCCGAACGCCAGGGTGGAGAGAATTGGAATGACATTGGAGCCCGATCCCCAGGTCTCTGCCGCGCCGCCGGTGAGTGCCGCGGCGAATCCCACACCGTTGCCCGAAGTCTGCAGATCATCGTTGGTACTGTAGGGTGAGCTGACGGAAGTGGGCACAGTATAGCCACTTGTGCTCATCCAACTCTTGAACATGGCGTCATTGGCGCCCGACTGCGTCACCGCGATATCGGAACAGGCAGATGAGCTGCCGCACGAACTAACCGGCTGGTAGCTGCCGTCGAGATCCAAGGCAACGCTGGAAGGCGAAGAGCTGGGAACGAGCTCCGCACCCCAGCAGGAACCACCGCCCGATGTGGAAGAGCCGCTCAGCGTAAGCTTTTCCGTCGCGCTCCCGCCCGTGCTCGTGGCAGGCAGGATGTATGCCCAGGACCGCTGGGTGTTCACCGCGCCTGTACCGTAGCCTCCGGTGCTGGCCCCGAGCGCCGTGACCAGGGTGCCACCGGCAGTGACAGCGGTGATGTGGAATTGGGGCGTTGTGTTATTGCCATTGGGAACGTCGCAGGAAAACACGTCGAGGTTACCGCTGATGAGTGCGGAGCCGAATGCGAGCGAGCAGCCGGCCGAGCTTGAGGCAATGGCGCAATTGGCAGTCTGGCGGATGGTGAAGGTGCCAGTGCCGGTTCCGGGCGGCACGTGGAATGGCCGATCTCCGATCTGCCACTGCCCGAGTGCAGAGCTCACGCTGAGAAGAAGAAAAGCGACTAGTAAACGGACACGTTCCATGTCGTGCTCGCTCCTGGCGTGATGCTGCTGCTGGTAGGGTTGCAAACCTTGTAGCTGACGGTGCTGGACGGGCTCACAATGGCTTGAATGTAAAGCTGACCGCCAGAACCCGGAGACCAGCCTGTGGTGGTGCTAAGGTCAGCGGTGGGAGTGAACTTGACGGTCTGCGTGGTGGCGGCGCCGTTCATGGTAATCGTGCTCGCCGAGGAACAGGAATTCGCAGGAATCGCGGTCGTACCGATCGTCGCCGTTGAGTCCGCAACGACTGCCGTCACGGCGCACATTGATGTACTGATGCAGGTGACCAGATAAGAACCCGCCACGGGATTGCCGAGAAGGTTACTGAGCGCCGCCGGCGCGAGAGCCGCTCCGGTTCCCCCATTGGCTAATTGCAATTGTCCGGCCACGCCGGTGGAAAGGGGCAATCCGGTAGCGTTGGTCAGGGTGACGGAGGAGGGAGTCCCGAGCGCGGGTGTGGTGAGCGTTGGGCTAACGGCCAAAACCACGCTGCCGGAACCGGACGTTCCATTCGACAGATTGGCTGCGGCGAGCTGCGCGACGGTGACGGCGCCGCCGGCAGTTGCCTGCTGCAGCACTTGCGAAGCGCCCCCGGTTGAGGACAAGTTCGCGCCCGTGCCGCCGCTGGCGACTCCCAAGGTGCCGCTGAAGCCGCTACCGCCGATGCCGCGCTCTGAGAAGTAGTTGGCGCCATTGCTGACGATGTGGACGCCCTGGTTTGTGGATACGGTCAGCGTAGTTGCTCCGTCGATGGTTCCTTCTGAAGGCATCAAGGTGGCCGTTCCAGAGCCTGTGTTTTCGAATTCAATCCACCAGCCGGCGGCCGGCGCGGGGAGGGTAACGGCGACGCCAGCGCTGTTGGCAACCGTCACCAACTCGCCCTGGTCGGTTGACGGGACGGAATAAGACGTCCCTGTTTCCGAATCGACACCGCTGAAGAGGTTGTTGGGGTTGTTCACGTATGCCGTGGTAGCAATTTGCGTGTTATTGGCGCCAGCACCGGCGGTGGGAGCTGTTGGAGATCCGGTAAAGGATGGCGAAGCGAGGGCAGCCGCCCCCAGGCTGGCGAGGGCACCTGCGGCCGTGGTTGCTCCGGTGCCGCCGTTTGCGACCGCAACCGTTCCTGTGACGTTGGCGGCGAAACCAGAAATGTTGCCACCGACGCCGCTTCCGGGCACGCTGGTGGCGGTAATTGTGCCGCTGCCGCTTGGGGCCAATGATCCGCTGACGAGAAGCGCGTTGGCATTGGTGCCCGACGCAATCGACGAGAACGCCGGAGAGATCACCGAACCCGGCAGATCGGCAGCTGCGATGCCACGGAACGACGGCGTGCCGGCGCCCGAATTTGGAGCGGCAAAGAAGGTGTTCGCAGGCTCGCTGGCCAGCGTGCCGGTCAGGATTCCCGATGCAGTGACCGGCGAATTTGTGACGGTGAAGATATTCGGCAAAGACAACCCAACGCTGGTTACGGTGCCGTTACCCGCCCCGCCGCTGGTCTGCGGGTTCATCAGCTCCCAGTAGTTTCCGTCATAGATCACGTTGGCGATGGCGGTGTTGGAGAGGTCGCCCACGGCCAGAGCGTTAGCGCCCTGCTTGGTGATTGTTGCCGGGCCAAGGCCGTTGACATTGAGCGTGGGAGCCGTGCTGGAGTTCTCGGCGGCAGGCCGGAAATTCACTTCAAGACCCGCGGTAAGTGCGGTCGCGGCGGGGGCCAGCGTTACCACGGCTGCGTTCTGAACGCCGGTATCGACCGCGTACCAATTCGGCGAGGTGTCTGATGTGCCGATCGCGTTGAAGGTGGGAATGCCCGAGCCCGGCGTGTCATTGCCGAAAAAGGTGTGAGGATTCTGGTTCGGCACGGTCGCGATCTGACCAAGGCCGTTGGTTCCCACGACGGCAACCGACGCAGGCAGGGAGGCGCCGTTGACCGCGGTGGCATTGCCGGCGGTTGTCGCCGAGGCCGCGTTGCCGGCAATGTTGAATGCTCCCGTACCGGTCATGTTGGTGACTGTCAGAGCCGGAGCATTGCTGATCGAGAGTGCCCCACTGACATCGTAAAGAACGCCCGTAGCTCCACTTAAACTCGGCAGCGCCACCCCATTGATCCTGCCGACCGTGGTCGCGGTGCCGCCCGATGTGGTGACGTCTCCCGAAAGATTGCCATTTGTAACGGAAGATGAGCCGGAAAACACTGCCAGATTGCCGCTTGCCGGACTGCCGGAAGTTGTCACGGTGCCAGTGCCAGCATTGGTCCAGGTCATGGAGCTGCTGCCGCCACCCTGCGAAGTGAGGACCTGACCGGCGGTCCCCGCCGTGGTGGGCAGGTTGAAATTATAGGTACCGGCTGCGGCCTGCGGCGCGATTGTCACCGTACCGCTGGTGGTTCCGGCAAGATCGAGAGCACCGGTTCCCGTACCTTTCGCTCCCAATGTAAGAGCCGCCGCGCCGTTTGTGGTAAAGCCGGCAGCCGTTTTCGGGGTTGCGCCCGCGCCGCCGCCCAGAACCAGAGCATTGCTGGTAAGCGCGCTCGAGGAAGCGAGAGTACCGGACGCGGTAAATCCCAGGATGCCGCCCGAAGTCCCGGCGGTCAGTCCCGTGCCGCCATGCGCAACGGCAACCGTGCCGCTCAATGAGATGTTTGGAGTCGTCCCGCCTGAAGACGCCAATGGGGAGCTTGCCGTAACACTCGTCACAGGGTTTGAAGAGGCTTGCGACGTAGCGTCGGAGGGAATCAAAACGCCGCCGGGGCTCACGGCCCGGGCAGCAGCAATCGTCGTTCCCGATGAGGCATTCCCCGAGTAACCGAGGTTGGTAAGAATTGCGCTCGTGCTGTTTGGTTTGGAGGCAACCTTGTAGTAGCCGGCACCTGACACGTAGACCACCTGGCCGATGGCCATCCAGGACGAGTTGGCGACTGAAACGGACACGGACCCGCCACTCACCGGCTGCTTGAATCCTGTCGCGGTGGTGGTATACGCGTTCACGCCATTGACGCCGGCCGGACCCGCCGGGCCAATCGCTCCTATTGCACCCGGTGCGCCCATTTCTCCTGCAGGTCCCCTCGGACCTTCCAGGCCAAGAGGGCCTGTCAACGCAATCTCCAACTCGGGTTCATGACCGGCATCTGTATTTTCTTTGCTATCAAATTCAAATCCGCCTGTAGACCCTTGTAATTGCAAGGCGATGCCGTTGTTCTCCTGAGTTCCCGCCATCCACTCCCGAACGAGCGGCGTGACATCGAGGAGCACAAACTGTTTTACGCACTCCGGGGTAATCCTGACAAGATTACCGCCGGTCAATGAGGCTCCCAGCGCTGGTGCGGTGTTGTAGGTCAGCGAACTCTCAGTCCAGCTGGTTTCGACGGGGTAAGCGTCGAAACTGCCTGAAGCGCTGACCTCATCAACATACAGACGTAAGGTAGCCCTGGCCACGCTTGCCCCCGGCGGGAGCGTGGATAAATTGAATTGCACGTAGCTGGTAGCGCCATCGCGCACAACCAGGTATGGCTGCTCGCCGTAATTCCGGGCCGGGTCAGACATCAATGTATATGTGTCTCCGGCGGGAGGCGCTGACTGCGCCAGAGCGAGCGATGCAGAGATGGGAAGTGACAACAGCAAAGCGACAAGATTCTTGAATGAAGGAGGCTGCGGCATTTCGTTTCCCCATGAGTGCAGAATTAAGGCTGGCATTCGCAAGGTTGCAGTTGGCAATTGCACGATTCCCAAAGCCCGGGAAAGCATCTGACGACAAGAGCCTTGTCATCCGCTGCTGGAACGGGCCTTCGCGCCGGAATCAAAATCAATTTGATCCAAGGTTAGTTCGTCATTGTAAGGGCAGATCGATCGACACTGCGATAAATGGGATGGAGTCTAAACAGCCACTGAAACAGCGAAACAATACACAAATATCATCCGAAATCTTTCGGACGTTTGACCTGCCATGGGGGAGACGTTTTTACTCTACACCGGAACGCATTGGGGCACAACGATGCCCGAAAAATTGACAATGCACGAAGGTAACGTCGACTCGCATTTCCGGTACAAAGAAAGATTCCGTTCGTGGCAGATTTGCGTGCCATCTCTCAGGGCGTGCTACGAAGCCGGAGGCAGACAAAGGACCGTTGGACTCTCTGCCGGCTCACGGAATCAATCGTCAGCGATCGTGCTTGAAGCGTCAGAGGGCTCTCACGATGAACGTTGTCTACCCCATTCGGGACAACGGCTTTCGCAAACCCATACAATGCCGGTGGAGACCCATCCTATGAATGTTGCGAAAGAGCAGATGCGGCGCGCGTTGGCGGCAGGCATTCTCTTCGTGATTGGTTGCGGAAGCGGCGGAGGCTCGACGACGAGCCAGCAAAAAACACCGCAGGCTGCAGCTCCCACCGTTTCGACCACCGCGGCCCAGAACGGCGCGATGATCGTGAGCCTGGCCTCAGCAACATCGGGCGCCACAATTTACTACACGGTCGACGGTTCGACGCCAACCATCTCCTCGCAGATTTATGAGGCGCCCTTCCTGGTTGCGTCGAACCTGACAGTGAACGCGATGGCGGCGGCGGGCGAAGCGAATTCGAATGTCATTTCGCAAACGTTTGCGCCCAATATTCCTTCGGGCACGCTGGTGTGGAGCGACGAGTTCAGCAACACGACCCACGCGAATGCGCAGCCCAATCCTGCCGTATGGACATATGACACGGGCGCGGACGGATTTGGCAATAACGAGCTCGAAGACTACTGCGGATGGAGTTCGACGGCCTCGCCATGTTCGATAGCTGCACCCAACGCATATGTGGGAACCGACGGCTATCTGCATATTGTGGCCGAACAGCCATCAGCCGGCGTATATACCTCGGCACGGATGAAGACGCAGGGCCTGTTCAGTTTCCAATATGGACGCGTTGAGTTCAGGGCACAAGTGCCTGAGGCACAAGGGCTCTGGCCGGCGGCGTGGTTGATGGGAAACAGCATTGCCACGGCGGAGTGGCCGGCATGCGGTGAGATGGACGTACTGGAACGCGTGAACGCGGCCGCGGACCCGGACTGGAACGAGGGTTCAGTTCACGGCACCGGCTTCACCGGCACCAACCTGGGCACGAGATATAACTTTCCAGCAGGCGAAACGGCGGCAGGCTGGCACACGTATGGCATGATCTGGAGCAAAGGCAGTGTCGCGTATTACGTTGATGACCCCACGCGACCGTACGTGACCTACACGCCTTCGAGCATCAGCGGGCTCAGTGGATCGGTGTGGCCTTTCGACTCAGGACAAGCGAGTTTCATTATTCTCAATCTGGCGATTGGCGGATCCTGGCCGGGAAATCCCAACAGCAGCACTCCATTCCCTTCGCAGATGCTGGTGGACTACGTGCGGATCTACACAAATTGACGCAGTTGTCGCTTATTTGAACGCGGGACCTAGGCGGGCTCGCACTCGCCTAGAGGTGTACGAGTCCGCGCTGCAGGGCGGTGACGACGGCCTGCGTGCGGTCGGTGACGTTGAGCCGCATCAGGATGACGCTGACGTGGCATTTAACCGTGGATTCGGTAATGCCCAACTCGACAGCTATCTCCTTGTTGCTCTTGCCACGCACAATCAGGTCGAGAACCTCGCGCTCGCGTGAACTCAAACTGGAGTTGGGAATGCGCGAGTTCAAGGCGCGGGAAACCGGCGGCGGCAGAAAGCGGCCGCCGGCATGGATGCGGCGCAGCGCGCTGACCAAGGCCTCATGGGGCATACCCTTGACGATGTAACTGCGTGCGCCGGCAGCCAAAGCCTGGTGAATGTCTTCATCGCCCTCGTAAGTGGTGAGCACCACGAACTTCGCGTTGGGATGGCGCGCCATCAGGGTTCGAATGGCCTCGACCCCGCTCATTCCGGGAAGGCGAAGGTCCATGAGCGTGATGTCGGGGAGATGTTTTTCAAAAAGTTCGACGGCCTCTTCGCCGCTGCCGGCCTGGGCAACGGTTGTCATGTCGGGGGTGGCCTCGATGATGGCGGCGATGCCGACGCGCATGATGGGATGGTCATCAACGATCAGGACGCGGATTTTGGAGATTTCTTTAGCACCATTCTGTTCCGTCATTGTCTTTCTCCCAAGTGACAAGATTGCGTGGCCAAACGACATTGATTATGGAGCGTGTCCGGAATCGAAGGCTGTGATCACCGGCAACACATTACCATCCTTGTCAAAGAAGCTGCGGTCGAGCAGGGGACCCTGAGCAGCGGGTTCCCACCAGAACACGCCGCGGCCGAGGTGGTTGGGAATCGCACGCACGGCCGCATCGACGGCGCGCAGGAAGGCCAGCTGGCCATCGGGACTCTCGGGAAACTCCGCGGATTTACCGGCGACACCAGTGGGCGCCCAATCGTATGCGCATTCAACGACCATGATCGGGATATGGTAGCGCAAGGCGAGATCGCGAAGATTCCCGCGCATCCGGGCGATGGGCCCGTGCCAGCGCGGGTAGTAGGACAATCCAAGCACGTCGAACTTCACGTGACGGGCGAGGAGGTTATCGAGAAAACCAGCTGCGGCGGCGTAATCGCCACTGCGCTCGATATGAATCATGATTTGCGGGCGCTGGGCAGAGCCGCGGCCGGCGTCGACTCCACGAATGCCGGCCTTGATGAGAGCGGCGAAGCGATCCCAGTTTTCGGGCAGCTTGCCATCAGGCCACAAAATGCCATTAGTGACTTCGTTGCCCACTTGCACCATGTCGGGCATGACGCCCCGCGCGGCAAATGATGCAATGGTGTCACGCGTGTAAACGAAAACCTGCTTGACCAGTTGCTTATGCGTGAGGGTCTTCCAAGCCGCAGGCATGGGTTGCTGGCCGGGGTCGGCCCAACTGTCGGAGTAGTGAAAATCGAGCAGGATGTGGAATCCAAGCGCCTGGGCGCGCTCGGCCAGCGCCAGCGTGTAATCGAGATTGTTGGGCAGGTGAATCGCGGCGGCCGAGGGGTCATGAAAGATACGCAGCCGCACCCAGTTGTAATGGTGTTCCTTCAGAAGCCAGAGCACGTCAACCGGCTTACCGCCTTCTTTGAAGACGACACCGTCCCGCTCGCACTGTGCAAGAAAGGAGACGTCGGCGCCAATGGCATAGCTCTGCGCGACCATCGGGCGGAGGGCGCACGTGGCAAAGCCGGCGAGTATGACGGCTCCAAGATAGTTTCGCATTCAAGACCTACGTTCGGACCTGCGTTCGCAGCGCGGCGAGGCGCTGCTCAAGCCCTGTCCTCGAAGTATGCAATGATAGTCCGGGGACAGGATCGAGTGAATCCGCTGAAAGTATGAATGACGCGCAATTCACCCGGCTTGACGATGAGCAGAGGAGCGGCGCTTTGAGACTGAATAAGCTATGGCCGGATGCGCGAGCCGCTCTGGAAGGCATCGTGCGAGACGGCATGCTGCTGGCAATTGGCGGATTCGGCCTGTGCGGGATTCCCGAGGCTTTGATCCTGGCCTTGCGCGAGGCAGGAGTGCGCGACCTGACCATTGCCAGCAACAACGCAGGTGTGGATGGCTGGGGATTGGGCCTGCTGCTGGAGAAACACCAGATCAAGAAGATGATCTCGAGCTATGTGGGCGAGAACGCGGAGTTCGAGCGGCAGTTTCTGGCCGGAGAGCTGGAAGTGGAGTTTTGCCCGCAAGGCACGCTGGCAGAGCGCATGCGCGCCGGGGGAGCGGGGATTCCCGGATTCTATACGCGTACCGGTGCAGGCACGCTGGTGGCCGAGGGCAAGGAGCAGAAGGAGTTCGATGGCGCGACGTACATTCTGGAACGCGGGATTGTGGCCGATGTGGCGCTGGTAAAGGCATGGAAGGCGGATCTGCATGGGAATCTGATCTACCGGCGGACGGCGCGGAACTTCAATCCGCAGGCGGCGACATGCGGGAAGATCACCGTGGCAGAAGCGGAAATTGTGGTTGAGCCGGGCGAGCTGGATCCCGATGAGATTCATACGCCGGGGATTTTTGTACACCGGCTGGTGCACAATCCGCGGCCGGAGAAGCGGATCGAGAAGCGAACCATTCGCGAGGGATAAGAATCGTGGCATGGACCCGGCGACAGATGGCGGAACGCGCAGCGAAAGAGCTGCAAGACGGCTTTTATGTGAATCTCGGCATCGGCATTCCGACGCTGGTGGCCAATTGCATTCCCGAAGGAATGACGGTGACGCTGCAGTCGGAGAACGGATTGCTGGGCATGGGGCCGTTTCCGCGCGACGGGGAAGTTGATGCCGATTTAATTAATGCCGGCAAAGAGACGGTGACTTTTGTGCCGGGAGCGGCGACGTTTTCGAGCGCGGACTCGTTTGCCATGATTCGCGGCGGTCACATCGACCTGGCGATTCTGGGGGCGATGCAGGTTTCAGAGCGCGGCGACCTGGCGAACTGGATGGTTCCGGGAAAACGCGTGAAGGGGATGGGCGGCGCGATGGACCTGGTGTCGGGGGTGCGCCGCGTGATTGTGCTTATGGAACACAACACGCCTGATGGCGGCGCCAAGCTGTTGCGCAAGTGCACGCTGCCGCTGACGGGAGCGGGCGTGGTGAATCGCGTGATTACGGAGCTGTGCGTTCTGGACGTGACGGCGGCGGGATTTGCCTTGGTGGAGCTGGCCGAGGGCGTGACGCGCGAGGACGTGGAGAAGCGCAGCGAGGCAAGGATTGGATAGATCGAGGGAGCGAGGGAGCAAGTTAGTGGAGTTCGTGAGTCCAGGAGGGTTTGCGCTTTTCGAGGAAAGCCGAGATTCCTTCGCGAAAATCGCCAGTCATACGGGCTGCGGTGCTGGCTTCAACGGCATCGACCATCGCTGCGCTCAGCCACTCTTTGTTTTGCGCGATGAGCAGACGCTTGGTTGCGGCAAGTGCTTGCGGGCTGTTGGCCAACAAAGTTTCGGCAAGAGCTTTGGTGCGTTCGGCGAGTTTGCCGTGCGCGACAATCTCGTTGACGAGCCCGAGGCGCTGGGCCTCTTGCGCATCGAAAACCCGAGCGGTCATCAGGAGATCGAGGGCCTGCTTGCGGCCAATCTGAAGAGCAAGGAAGGCGGAGACCAGCGCGGGAATGAAGCCGATGCGGGTTTCGGTGAATCCGAACTTGGCGGCGGGCACGGCGAGCGTGAAATCGCAGATGATGGCCAGGCCTGCGCCGCCGGCGATGGCCGGACCGTTGACGGCAGCGATGGTGGGGATGGGCAGTTCGTGCAGGGCAAGAAAGAGGCGGGCGATGCGCTCCGAATCGGCGCGATGTTGGAGCGGAGTCTGAGCATTCATCTGTTGCAGTGAGGCGAGATCGAGGCCCGAGCAAAAGGCATCGCCGGCCCCGGAAAGCACGAGCACGCGGCAGGCGCTTGCGGCCGTATCTTCGAATGCGGCAATCAGCTCGAGTTGCATTTCGGGCGTCATGGCGTTGCGGCGCTCGGGGCGATGCATGGTGATGGTGCGGATGGGGCCGGTGTCGGCGACGACGATGGCGGAATAAGTTTTCAATCTTCCTCCGGGCATCTCTCCGGGCCTAAAGGCCCGATCAAGTCCGCTCCATCATTCAGGGGCCCCAAAGGCCCCTGCTCTTTCCGTTCACACAGCGAATGGCCGCTGCGCCTACGGCGCGAAAGCTGCGATCTGTGTGCTCGCTTGTATCAATTTATCCAATCCGTCGAGTTTGGGAACTTCGGCGCCGCAGTCCGTAAGAGTCGAGAGCAGCACTTCGGTGGGAATGTTGCCGACCAATGCGTCCTGGGCAAAAGGACAGCCGCCGAGGCCGCCGAGAGCCGAGTCGAAGCGGCGGCAGCCGACCTCGAAAGCGGCGCGAATGCGCGAAGGAGCCTGGGTGCGGCGGGCATGGAGATGGACGCCGATTTCGATTTCCGGCTGCGACGCGTAGACGGCTGCGACAGTTTGTGCGATGCGTTCGGGGGGGGCAACGCCGACGGTGTCGGCGAGAGAGATGGTCTGGGCGCCGAGATGGGCGAGACGATCACAGGCGCGAACGACTGAATCGGCGTCCCAGGGATCATCGTAGGGATTTCCGAAAGCCATGGAGAGATAGGCGACGACGGAAAGGCCGGCACCATGGGCTTGCGAGAGGATGGCAGCGAATTCGTCGAGGGACGCATCGGGGGTCTGGTGCTGGTTGCGGCGAAGGAATTCAGGCGAGATGGAGTAAGGAAAGCCCAGAGTGCGGACCCGGCCAGTATGGATAGCGCGATCGGCGCCTTTGCGATTGGCGACGATGCCGATGATCTCAATGTGAGGAGGGGGATTGAGGAGCTCAAGCACGCGCTCAGAGTCGGCCATCTGAGGAACGGCAGCGGAAGAGACAAAACTGACGGCGTCGATGGACGTGAAGCCGGCGTCGATGAGGCTTTGAAGGTAGGCAGCTTTCGCGTCGGGCGGAATCTGGCCGGGCAACCCCTGCCAGGCGTCGCGCGGGCATTCGACGAGCTTGACGGCGTTGCCGGCGTCGTTTACCAATTTTCTCCCCCTCCCCATCCATAGCTAAATTACTAACGGCAAAGGAGTTACCGAGGCGAGTTCCCCACAAGTTCGTCATTCTAAAAGGGCAATTTGCAGATTCCTCATCAGAAAGAAGTTGGCAAGCACGGCTTAGATCTTGCGTCGATTGCCGAGTGTGCAGATCGGCCGGGAATCGTCAGCTAGAACCATTATGCGCTCTTGCAAGAAATGATATGAACCGTCGGCAGGAAAAATATCTCTCGTGTTTGCAGTCGGTTAAGCGAGAAATCGAGGGCTGGGGGGCTTGACAGCCCGTGGGGGTGCGGACCGGGAGCAACCTGTAATGAATGGACGCCTCATTCACAGCGCAGCGCGACCATTGGGTCACGGGCGCGCATCTGACCCTCAAGTGAGGCAGAGCGGTATGGAGAGATTCAAGGTTCCCTTCAGGATGCACAAAACGGGATGGCTGCTGCTTGCGCTGTGCATGTTCGTGGGGGTCGAGATCGCCGGGCTGAGGGCAGGCATTGTGTTGGGAGCTGCCTTCGCAGGCAGCCTGCTGCTGCATGAAGTGGGACACATGCTGACCGCAATCCTGCTGCGCGTTCCGGTACGGGAATTCGGGATGTGCTGGAGCGGCGCCTATAACCGGAGAGCTTACGCGAGGCGGCGCCGGGACGAGGTTCTTATTTCCGCTGCGGGCCCGTTGATGAATCTGCTGCTTATGGTTCCACTTCTGTATCTGCCTGTAGCCGGGACCAAAGTTGCGTTATGCAACTTGCTGCTCTGCGTGGTCAATCTGCTGCCGCTTCCGTCGAGCGACGGAATGCGGATCCTGCGGACGATGCGGGCTTCAAGGAGTGCCGGCCAGGTGGTACCGATTCGCAGCGAGCCGGCTCGACAGAGCCAGGCGGCCTAGGGCTGGTTGCTGAGGCGGTTGGGGACTGGAGCTCCATCGTTTGACGCGCATTTTTGGCACGATAGTCGTTCCCGTTCAAAACGGGCGGTTCCGAAGCCTCGGGGAATCAGTCATTACAAGGGAGGATCAAGTTTTCGTGCAAATTTTTGGTTCGACCTGATTGCAAAGAGCCGAGGGTGCGCGTTGTTAGCTGCTCGCACTTCCGGATTGGCGGTCGTGCGACCCAACATCGCGGAGAACGCCGCGAGCGCAATTAATTCGGGCGAGCGGATTGCCGGAGAACTTTCGTCGTGAAGCCTCCGACGAGACAGTCATCTTCGTAATACATCCAGTCGCTCAAGAGCTTAAAGTCGATTGGGACACGTTGCATGTACTCTATGCCGCGAATCCTTGGTTCATTTGCGACCACACCTGTTGGAGGGGTCGACGAAAGGTCCAAGTCGGCCAGCCAAATGTGTTCCCTTTCATCTTGTTCCTCGAAACATACCTTCAACAGGAAGTGCCTTTGATTTGGCTTTGGCGCGAAGAACGCTTCGAGAAATTGCCTGAGAGACTTTCGTGCCTCGTTTATCGCTGACAGCATCTCGGCGTCTTCAGAACTTACTTCCACTATCTCGTCAGGGCCATCCGTTTCCATCAGCCACCGTCCATGACAGGTCATTGCAAGTTTATCTCTTAGCGGGCGAGAACATTCTGATCAAGGGTCGGGAGTGTGCTGTCGCCAACTTGGAAGGAATGCTGGTTTTGAATTCCGAAGAACAACTGCAGGTCCCCATTCGACTCCGGTCGCTTATGCGACCTCCGCTCAGGGCAGGCTTTCGGCTTCGGTCGCCCGCGGCGGCCTTCGTTCAGGATGGCGGCGTGTTTGGTTACGAAGTTCTGCCGCCCCTCAAGGGGCCTTAGAGTTTTTGTGGGGGCTTTCCCAATGCTGCCCCTTCGTTGAGACACTACCAGTCGTCTAAAAGTCTGGCTGAAGCCACGACATCTTTGATTTGGTTGATCTCTCCCTCAGTTCCATCAGGTAATCTCCAGCAAAAATGTGTCTCCAGAGCTTTAGCAACTGAATTCCTGCGTGCCGGCCGTCTCAAGCATGATGAGCCGACTTCACACAACCTCGAAGCGGACGCGTCCGCAACAAAGCAAATGACAAAGAGATCGGAGATCGGATGAGCGAATACAAAGGCAACCCAGGCGAACTGGTCTACAAGTACAACTTGAATATCACCGAGCTGGTCGAGTACGGCTGTTCTGCGGACGCGGTGTTTTCCGGCCAGTCAAAGCCGCCGGCTGAGGGCGCGCGTTTCGACGTTCATTTCGCGGGGGACATCACCGGCCCAAGGATAAAGGGAATAGTGAAGGGTGTGGATTATCTCCACATCCGCCCGATGGCCGATGCCAGCTCGACATTAAGGCAGAGATCACGACGGAGGACGGGAAAAAGATCGCATTGCGTGCAGACGGCGTGGCGACTCCCGAACCGGGCTCGCCGATCGTTCAGCTCCGGGAGAATGCGACCCTCACAACCAACCACCCTGAGTACGCGTGGGTCAACCTGATCCAGGTCTGGGCGCCAGGAACAGTCGACCTGTCCACAGGAAAGATTCAGGTGACCGGATACGCTGCCTGAATTGAGCGGCACACGGAAGGAATGCCGGAATTGATTTCCGAAAGACGACCGCAGATCCTTCGGCGACGCCTCAGGATGACAGTGGATTGGAAGAGCGCGCGGGTGGGCTGAATTCGAGATTGTTGGCGAGCGGCCGGAAACTTCGAGGTCCTTGTATTGAATTCCGAAAGGACAACTGCAGATCCCTGGACCGCGGCCGCTGGCCACGGCGAGCGACCTTCGCTCAGGCTGACGGCGCCTTGGAGGAGCGATATGTGCGCTGAATGGCACAAGAAGCTCAGTCTACCCGCGTGATGGATGCACCCTGAGAATTTCACGCGCGATGACCATGCGCTGGATTTCGCTGGTGCCTTCGCCGATGGTGCAGAGCTTGACGTCGCGGTAGAACTTTTCGGCGGGGTAGTCTTTGATGAAACCATAGCCGCCGAAGAGCTGCACGGCGTCGTCACAGATGCGGACGGCGACCTCACTCGAAAAGAGCTTGGCCATGGAAGATTCGCGGGTGATCTTGCGGCCGGCGTCTTTGAGCACGGCGGCGCGCTGGGTGAGCAGGCGGGCTGCGTCGAGCTCGGTGGCCATGTCGGCGAGCTTCCACTGGATGCCCTGGAACTCGGCGATGGCTTTGCCGAACTGGCGGCGTTCTTTGACGTATTTGAGGGCTGCGTCGAGCGCGCCGCGACCGATGCCGAGAGCAAGGGCGGCGATGGAGATGCGGCCGCCATCGAGGACGCGCATGGCGTCGATGAAGCCTTCGCCTTCCTGGCCGAGCAGGTTTTCCGCGGGAATCTCGCAGTCTTCGAAGATGAGCTCGCTGGTGTCGCTGGCGCGCAGGCCGAGCTTGTTTTCTTTCTTGCCGGGACGGAAGCCCCTGGTTCCCTTCTCCACCACGAAGGCAGACAGGCCGTGCGTGCCCTTGCTCTTGTCGGTGACGGCGATGACGACAACGACATCGGCGTAGCGGCCGTTGGTGATGAAGGTCTTGGAGCCGTTGAGCACGTAGCGGTCGCCGCGTTTTTCAGCCGCGGTTCGCGCATTGCTGGCATCGGAGCCGGAGCCGGGCTCGGTGATGGCCCAGGCGGCCAGCCAGTTGCCGCTGGCCAGCGGAGGCAGGTACCGCCGCTTCTGCTCCTCGGTTCCGGTGAGGTAGATATGGTTGGTTCCGAGCGAATTGTGCGCGGCAACAGTGAGGCCGATCGATCCGTCGACGGCGGAGAGTTCCTCGATGGCGAGCACGTAGTCGACGTAGCCGAGGCCGGCGCCGCCGTAAGCGGGCGGAATGACGACACCGAGGAGGCCCATGCCGGCGAGCTTCTTGACGACTTCGAGAGGAAACTCGCTGGACTCGTCCCACTCCGAGACATGCGGCGCGATTTCACGGGCGGCGAAGGCGCGGATTTCACGGCGCAGCTGCTCCTGATCCTCAGTGAGGACGAACGGGTAGAGGGTTTCGGCAGGTTCCAGTGCGATTGTCATTTCAGGCTCCTTTGGGGAATTCGGGTGCCCTGTTTTCTTTCCTTCAACGTAAGATGCCGTTCTGTGCCAATGAATCAGGTTTGCAAAACGCCGGGGTTGAATTGCGGCACATCAGGATTGAGGGCGCAGGCCTCGAGCGCCGCGATAAGAACGGAGCGGGTTTGCGCGGGATCGATGATGGCGTCGATCCAGAGGCGCGCGGCGCCGTAGCGCGGATCGGCCTGCCTGTCGTAATCGGCGCGGATTTCTTCGTGGAGGGCTTTTTTGTCGGCCTCCGAGAGAACTTTGCCGTCGCGCTCCAATTGGCGGGCGCGGACTTCGGCGAGGGTGATGGCTGCGGAGGCACCGCTCATGACCGCGTAACGTGCGGTGGGCCAGGCGAAGAGAAAGCGCGGATCGTAGGCCTTGCCGCACATGGCATAGTGACCTGCGCCGAAGCTGCCGCCGACGATGACGGAGATTTTGGGAACGACGCTGGTGGAGACGGCGGAAACCATTTTGGCACCGGCGCGGATAATGCCCGACCACTCAGCTTCTTTGCCGACCATGAAGCCGTTGACGTCGTGCAAGAAAATGAGCGGTACCAGATTCTGGTTGCAATCCATGATGAAGCGAGCTGCTTTTTGGGCGCTTTCGGTGTAGATGACGCCACCGACTTCGATGCGCGGGGCGCCGGCGGCCGGACCCATGGCGACGGTCTGGTTCTGATTGATTTTCTGGTTGGCGACGATGCCGACGGCATGGCCGCCGATCCACGCGTAACCGCAGAGGACGGTGCGTCCGAATTCTTCCTTGTACTCGTCGAATTCGCTGCGATCGACGAGGCGCGCGACGATCTCGCGCATGTCGTAGATGTTGGTGGCACCGGGCGCGGGATTGAGGAGACCGTAGACATCGTCGATGGGGAATCGGGGCGCGTCGGCCGCGGGATCGAAGTTGCGGCAGCGAAAGATCGCAGTGGCGGGTTCGGCGGACGGACGCCGGCCAATTTTGGCAACCAGCGAACGCAGGCGCGCCAGGCACAAGTGGTCATTGGGTTCCTTGAAGTCGACGGTGCCGGAGATTTCAGCGTGCATGGCGGCGCCGCCTAGCTCTTCAGCGCCGGTCTTCTGGCCGATGGCGGCCTGGACAAGGGAGGGGCCAGCAAGAAAAAGACCGGAGCTTTCGGTCATGAGGACAGTGTCAGTCATGACGGGCAGATAGGCGCCGCCGGCCACGCACATGCCCATGATGGCGGTGATCTGGGGGATGCCGAGCGAGCTCATGACGGCGTTGTTGCGAAAGATGCGGCCGAAGTCGTCGGTATCGGGGAAGACGTCTTCCTGTAAGGGAAGAAAGACGCCGGCGCTGTCGACGAGATAGAGCGTGGGAATGCGGTTTTCGAGGGCGATGGTTTGGGCGCGGAGAACTTTCTTGGCCGTCATGGGGAAGAATGCGCCGGCTTTTACGGTGGCGTCGTTGGCGACGATCATGCACAGGCGGCCGCTCACGCGCCCCAGTCCGGTGACCACGCCTGCCGATGGCGCGCCGCCATATTCCGCGTACATGCGATGCGCTGCCCAAAGGCCGAGTTCGAGGAACTCCGCGTCTTCGTCGAGGAGCAGCTTGAGCCGGTCGCGCACGGTGAGGCGACCCTTGGCACGCTGCGCTTCAGCGGCTTTGGGTCCGCCGCCCTGGCGTATCGAATCTTCCTCGGCCCGGATGGCCGCGAGCAAGGCAAGCATGGCTTCACGATTTGCCTGGGCGCGCGGAGAATTCGAGTCGAAGGCGGAGGGCAGGCGATTGTCGAGTTGGAGGTTGCTCGCCATCGTTTGATTTCGAGAGTACAGTATCGCGGGCCCTCACGCCGCGCCGGCAATAGTTCCCGTGCATTCGCCGAAGCCGATGCGCGGTAAGCCCGGCTGTTGACAGTATGCGCGAAGTGTCACCTGGTCCCCGTTCTCGAGGAACCTGCGCGTTTCTCCGTTTGCCAGGCGCAGCGGCCCGGGATTGCGTTTGAGCTCGAGCAAGCAGCCTTCAGAGCCGGGATCGGGGCCGGAGACGGTTCCCGTGGCGAGCAGGTCGCCGGGACGCAGATTGCAGCCGTTGCTGGCGTGGTGGGCGAGCATTTGGGGGAGGGTCCAGTAAAGATCGCGGAGGTTGCTGCGCGCGATGAGCTGGGGGTCAAGGCCGGATTGGCGCATGGAGGAGGATTGGAGATAGACCTCCAAAGAAAGGTTGATGGCGGCGCGAGCGGAATCGGGTGATTGGAGGTAAGAGAGCAGAGCGGGGTCGGCTGCGGGGCGCGCGGATGCGGGGACGCGGTAAGGCGCCAGTGCTTCGAGGGGGACGATCCAGGGAGAGATGGTTGTGGCGAAGCTTTTGGCGAGGAAGGGACCGAGCGGCTGGTACTCCCAGGACTGGATATCGCGCGCGGACCAGTCGTTGACGAGGCAGAGACCGAAGATGTGTTGTTCGGCGTCGGCGATCGGGATGGGCTGGCCGAAGGGGTTGCCGGACCCGACGAAAAAGCCGACTTCGAGCTCGTAGTCGAGGGATTGGGATGGACCGAAGCAGGGGCCGCTGTCAGGCAGCTTGATCTGGCCGCAGGGCCTGCGAATGGATGTGCCGCTGACGACGATCGAGGAGGCGCGGCCGTGATAACCGATGGGGACGTACTTGTAGTTGGGCAGGAGCGGGCTTTCCGGACGGAAGAGCGCGCCAACGCGGCTGGCGTGGTGAATGGAGGAATAGAAGTCGGAGTAGTCGCCGATTGCGGCGGGCACCTGCATGACGGCAGCACCCATTGGGACAAGATGCTGCGCGACGCGGGCCTGAGTAAGGTGGCTGGCTTGCCTGGCGTCGAGAAGTTCGCTAAGACGCCTGCGCAATGCCACGGAGGGTCCGAGCGCCATGAGCGAATTGAGCATGGGCGCCGCGCAGGCTGCGGAGACTGTCTCAGGCAGACCGGCCAGCAGATCGTGCGTTACGCACGAGTGGAGATCGAGGATCTGATCGCCGATGGCGACGCCGATGCGCGGGCCGCGGCCCGAATCGAAGACGCCGTAGGGAAGGTTCTGGAGGGGAAAATCGGAGGCGGGATCGTTGGCCGATGCCAGCCAGCTCGTGCGCATGATGCCGACTTCCCTTCCCTCGAACTGGCTCATGGCAGCGAACCGTTTGCATTTTTCATCATTGGAAAACGTCCCTCAGGGGCTAAAGCCCCGCGTCAATTCAGCTTCGCGCGGGGCAGGGCTGAAGCCGTGGCCATTGAAAACCGATGAATGGCCCGTTCTACGCCTTGACCGGCTCGGCGACGTCGGGCGCGACGAAGCGCTTCTTGAGACCCTGCCAGCACTCGAAGTACTCGTGCTGCAGGATGCGGGAGTTCATGGCGAATTCGGTGGGCCGCACGGCAAACTGCGTTTCGAACATGAAAGCCAGCGTGTTGCCGAGATACTGCGGGCCGAGCTCGGCTTTGCTGGCGCGCTCGAAGGTTTCAGCGTCGGGGCCGTGGCCGGCCATGCAGTTGTGGAGACTGGCGCCGCCGGGGACGAAGCCTTCGGCCTTGGCGTCATACGCACCGAAAACCAGGCCCATGAATTCGTTCATGAGATTGCGATGGAACCACGGCGGGCGGAAGGTGTGCTCGGCGACCATCCAGCGCGGAGGGAAGATGGCGAAGTCGCAATTGGCGGTGCCGGGAGTGGTAGACGGGGCAGTGAGGACGCAATAGATGGACGGGTCGGGGTGGTCGAAGGAGACGGTGTTGATGCAGTTGAAGAGGGACATGTCGTACTTATAGGGCGCGTAGTTGCCGTGCCAGGCGACGACGTCGAGAGGCGAGTGATCGATATACGCCTGCCAAAGGCGGCCGAGGAATTTGGAGACGATGTGGAAGTCGCCGTCGCGATCTTCGTAAGCGGCAACGGGAGACTTGAAGTCGCGTGCATTGGCGAGGCCGTTGGCGCCGATGGGGCCGAGCTCGGGCAAGCGGAAGGTGAGGCCGTAGTTCTCGCAGATGTAGCCGCGAGCCTGGATATCAAGGAGCTCGACGCGGAACTTGACGCCGCGGGGAATGACGCAGATTTCGCCGGGGGCGACTTCGAGGATGCCGAGCTCGGTGTGGAAGCTGAGTGCCCCGAATTGGGGAACAATGAGCATTTCGCCGTCGGCGTTGGCGAAAAAGCGGTCGCGCATGGAGGTGTTGGCGGCGTAGAGGTGGATGGCGAGACCGGTTTGGACCGAGGGGTCGCCATTGCCGCCGAAGGTGACGATGCCGTCGAGGAAATCGGCCGGCCGCTCAGGCATCGGCAAGGGATCCCAGCGGAGCTGGTTTGGCGAAGTCGGCACCTCATTGAACGGGCCGCTGCGCATGAGGCCCAAGGGGAATTCTTCGTAGGGCCGGTGGGTGACCGATGGGCGGATGCGGTAGGTCCAGGTGCGGCGATTGGTAGCGCGCGGCGCGGTGAACGGGGTGCCGCTGAACTGCTCAGTGTAGAGGCCGAAGGGATGGGCCTGCGGCGCATTCTGGCCCTGGGGCAGCGCGCCGGGCACTGCTTCTGTGGCGAATTCGTTGGCGAAACCGGACTGGTAGCGAAGTTCTTCGGTCATGAATACCTCCGGGCCTGAAGGCCCTCTCGATTTGAGCCGGTTGTCAGGGGCCTCAAGATCCCTGCTGCTTCCGGGCGCCTGCTTGAGAGGACGAGCGATGTCTCGCCCTCATGCTTCGACCTTTCCCAATCCATCAAATTCCCTACAGAGTGCCGTTCATGGCGCGGCGTTCTGCCTCGTGCATGGCTTCGTAGACCTGGTCGAAACTGCTGACGGCGAAGAGCAGCTTGTGCAGCTCATCGACTTTGACTTTTGTGGCGAGGACCTCGTCGAGCGAGAAACGATGGATGGCGCAGCCGCCGTCAATGACGTTTTTGCACTCGCCGTGAGAGCTCATGAGCCCACTGCCGTAGACCTTGATTTCGCCGCGCTGCAGAATGACGCCGAATTCGACGGTGTACCAGAAGAGCCGGCCGAGTTTCTCGAGGACCGCGGCATCTGAGATTGACGCGCAGACACGGCCGTAGCGCTCGAGAAAATCGGCGAAGACTTTGTGCGAATGCATGGGGACATGGCCGAAAACATCGTGAAAGATATCAGGCTCAGGGGTGTACTCGAGCGATTCCCGGCTGCGCAACCATGTCGTGGTGGGAAAGTTGCGCGTCGCAAGCATTTCGAAGAACGCGGGTGCGGGCAGGAAACCGCTGACGGGCGTTGAACTCCAGCCGGTGCGCGGGGCAAGGCGGGCGCTGATGGAGGAAAGATTGGGCAGACGGTCGCGCTGCAGCCCGATAATCTCGAAGCCATCGAGGTATTCGCGGGCCGCATGTTTTTCGAGCTCAGGCAGGGCACGGTCGACGAGCTCTGTCCAGACGGAGTGCTGTTCGGCGGTGTAGGCGGCGTAGTCCTGGCGGATGACGTAGGGCGCGGCAACCGAGAGAGTTGAGGTAGTCATGGCACGCCTTCCGGGGCTTGCTCGCCCCTACAGATTGCCGCGCGCCTGCTGCTCGCGCTCGATGGCTTCAAAAAGCGCTTTGAAGTTGCCTTTGCCGAAACTGCGGCTGCCTTTGCGCTGGATGATTTCAAAAAACAGGGTGGGGCGGTCCTCGACGGGGCGAGTGAAGATCTGCAACATGTAGCCTTCGTCGTCGCGATCGACGAGGATGCCGAGGTCTTCGAGTTCGCTGACCGGCTCGTCGATTTTGCCGACGCGGTTTTGCAGTTCGGTGTAATAGGAGTGGGGCACGCGCAGGAACTCGATACCCTGCTGCTGGAGGCGCTTGACCGAGGAAAGGATGTCGTTGGTGGCGAGGGCGATGTGCTGCACGCCGGGACCGGGAAAGAAATCGAGGTACTCCTCGACCTGCGATTTCTTCTTGCCCTCGGCGGGCTCGTTGATGGGGAACTTGACGTAGCCGTTGCCGTTGGCCATCACTTTCGACATAAGCGCCGAGTATTCGGTGGAGATGTCTTTGTCGTCGAAGTGCTGATAAAGCGAGAAGCCCATGACGTTCGAGTAGAAGTCGACCCATCGATTCATCTCGTTCCAGCCGACGTTGCCGACCATGTGATCGATGTGCAGCAAGCCCACGGGACGCGCCACGTGGTCGCTGTCGACAGCGCGAAAGCCGGGAAGAAACGGCCCGGAGTATCCACTGCGCTCGACGAAGGTGTGAATGGTGTCACCGTAGGTGCGAATGGCGGCGAGCACCGCGGTGCCGTGCTCGTCGGACAGGATATGGGGCTCATCGACGCTCATGGCGCCGCGACTGGTGGTCTCGTTCCAAGCTTCGCGGGCGTCGTCGACCCAGAGAGCAATGGAACGCACGGCATCGCCGTGCAGGTGCACCTGCTGGGCGATGGGGTGGTGGCTGCGCAGGGGGGTGGTGAGCACGAAGCGGATTTTGCCCTGCTGGACCACGTAGGAAGCGCGATCGCGCTGGCCGGTTTCGGGTCCGGCATAGGCAACGAGCTTCATGCCAAAAGCGGCCCGATAGAAGTAAGCCGCCTGGCGCGCGTTGCCGACATAAAACTCAACGTGGTCAGTGCCCTTGAGGGGAAGGAAATCAGTGTGGGAACGTTCGGCAATGGAGGCGGCTGCGGAGACGGAGGACGAAGCGTGGGGAAGCGCGCTCATGAGGAAAAATCCTGTTCTGCCGGAGACTCTGCGGGCGGGGAAGCCTGACTCCGGCTACGGCATTAGCATAGGCCTGGTTGAAATTGGCAGAAAATGGGATTCTGAAGGAAAAACCCTGGCACTCCTTAAGGACGTTAAGCATAATCGAATAGAAACTTAATGATTGGTGAGTTATGCCACACAGAACTCTGCCGAACGTGGTGGAACTTGATGCCATTGCCTGGAAGATTCTTGAAGCTCTCCAGCAGAATGCCCGCCTGACGTTTGCGGAGCTGGGCAGAAAGATCGGGCTCTCGACGCCTGCGGTGGCCGAGCGGGTGCGGCGGCTGGAAGAGGCAGGCGTGATCACGGGCTATCATGCGGCGCTGAATATGGCCAAGCTGGGGGTGCCGATACGCGTATTGGTGAGGCTGACGATACATGGCGGGGATTTGCAGGTGAGCCGAACGGTGGCTGCCATCAAGGAATTGTCGGAGATCAGCCGCTGCCATCGCATTACCGGCGCGGAATCGTTTGTCATCGAAGCCGACGTGGTGTCGATCCGGCATCTTGAGGCGCTGATCGATAAGCTGTCGACGCTGGGAGCGACGTCGACTTCGACGGTGTTGTCGTCGCCGGTGGAGCGGCGCGAGCATCGCGCGGGACACATTGAGGCGTTTGGGAAGTTTTTGTAGGAGTTCCCGGCTCAGGGCCGAAGCTCTGATGGGTGCGGCCGTGATGGCATGACTGAGATCGCGCCCCTGGAAAACGGTTTGGGCCGTCACGGCATTTTGGGCGCGAGGCGCAGCCTCTTGATGAGCAGACGGACGGGGCGAAGCAGGCGGACCTGCCAGTTGCGGTAGAGGTGGAAGCGTTCGGCGAAGGTGAAATCGTCATCGATGAGGCGGGTGAAGAGAATGCGCTGATGGCGCATGCGGCGGCGAAGGCGATCCCATCCGGGATTTTCGATCTCGAGATAGAAGCGGTGTTGCGCGACCCAATCGAGCGTGGGCGGGGGCGCCTGCATCAATTCCTGCCAAAGACGGCCGGCG
>Ga0335074_10000138_pt1 | contig 119066 bp, 132 predicted proteins | sample Lox_Sample_23_FD_206715 | JGI IMG/M metagenome (GOLD analysis project Ga0335074, IMG submission 206715) | Soil microbial communities from Loxahatchee National Wildlife Refuge, Florida, United States - Lox_Sample_2.3 | ecosystem: Environmental > Terrestrial > Soil > Wetlands | place: USA...
ATGGCAGCTGCGGCCGCACTCTCGGCGAAGGACCGGAAGGACTGGATCGGGGCCCTCCGTGCGATGCGCCGTCTCCTTGCCGATCCCAACGACACCGCTCAGGTGTTTCGCGTGATGGCCGCGCTCAACGGCGGCACGTCGGCAAAGAATTATCGTCGTCTGCTGCAGACGCCCGAGGGCGGACGCATCGCCTACGCGCGCGTCGAACTCGTCGACCGGCTGACGGATCGCGCATTCCTTTCGCAATTCGCGCCCGGCACGGTCGGCGCCGCGTACCGCGCCTTTCTCGACAGGACCGGCTTCTCCGCGGAGGGGCTCGCCGCGGTGGACCGCGAAGTGAAGCGCGACCGCGAAGAGAAACATCCGCATGCATGGTTCGGGCGGCGCGAACGCGACTTGCACGACATCTGGCACGTGTTGACGGGCTATCGGGCCGACGATCCGCTCGGCGAGCTTTGCCTCGTCGCTTTCTCCTTCGCGCAAAGCAGGGGATTGGGCTGGGCGTTTATTGCGGTGTCGGGCGCACTCAAGAGTCTGACCGAGCCGCACGGACTGTCTGTCGTTCGCGCCGCTTGGGAAGGCTATCGCCACGGCCGCGCCGCGACATGGTTGCACACGCAGGATATCGAAACCCTCTTCGCCGAACCGCTCGAGGCCGCGCGCACACGCCTGAACATTGCGCGTCCCATCGCCTACGAATGCGCGCAGCAGCGCCTCAGCGTCGATCCATCGACGTCATGGCTGGCAGCGTCGTAGCGCGGTCAGGGTGCGGCGCGGTTTCTCCGCGCCTGCCATTCGTCGCGGGTGATTTCCCAGACGTCCGCGGTCAGACGGCCGCAGACATCGTCGCGCTCCATCGTCTCGACCGCACGCATGTCCGTGCGGGAATACGCATGGCTCTGTCGCCGTTTCGGTGCCGCGCACGTTTTGTCGCCGGTTGTGCGCCATTTTGAAGCCGAACGCCGCCAGAGCGCCACAGGAGGCGAGGGACAGTGTCGATACCGGGGGGCGCGGCTCACACCCGCCCGGGACCGCGTCTCGCCGATCCTGTGCTTTGAGAAACGTTCTGCGGGGTTGCCCGGCCGGAGGCTTGCCGGCGGCGGTGGCCCTTGCCGGGTCTGGCCGAACAGCGTAATTCGCCGCGGGACAAGCCCGCGCGGCTTGTCTGCGCCCTTTTCAGATCCAGGTTCCGCTGCTCCCGTGTCCGACGCTTCCGTTCCAGCCCGGCCTTCCGACCGCGCCGCGCCTCTCGGCGTCGGAGAATGGGCCTATCTGGCGAGCGTCGTCCTGGGCTGGGCGATCTTCGTCGTCTGCCGCGGCGAGGACCGCGCCTGGGACTTCCGCAACTATCATTGGTACATCCCTTACGCCTTCCTGCACGGGCGGATGGCCATCGACGTCGCGGTCGCGCATCAGGCGACGTTCTACAATCCGTTCCTCGACATCCCGTTCTACTGGCTGGCGACGCATCTGCATTCCTGGATGGCGCTCGGCATCCTGGGCGCGGTGCAGGGCGCCAACATCGTGCCGCTCTATCTGATGATGCGTTCGATCTTCCGGATCGAACAGCGCGTGCTGGCAAGCGTGATCCTGTCGCTTCTGTGCATGACGGGAAGCCTCACGCTCTATCTCGCCGGCACGACCTACTACGACAACGTGATGAGCGTGTTCGTGCTCTGCGGCCTCGCGCTCATTGTCGTCAACCGCGGTCGGCTGCGCGAAGGCCCGTTGTGGTCCGGTGTGGCCGTTGCCGGCGTTGCGGGACTTCTTGTCGGCAGCGCGGTGGGATTGAAACTTCCCGAAGCGCCGTTTGCATTGGGTTTCGCGGCCGCGCTCGCGGTTCTGCCGGGCGACTGGAGACACCGCACGTCGCGGCTTCTGGGCGGCGGCCTGGGCGGCATCGCCGGCGTGGCGCTGTTCGCGGGCTACTGGTTCGTCAAGATGGGGCAGCTGACGGGCAATCCGCTCTTTCCCTATTTCAACCAGTTCTTCCATTCGCCGCTGGCGCTCACCGCGTCCTATCGCGACATGCGGTTCATCCCGACGCATCTGAAGACCGAGCTTCTCTTTCCGCTGCTGTTCTCGATCGACTGGGGCGTCGCCGACGACCTGCCGTTCCACGACGTGCGCGTGGGCCTCGCCTATGTGCTCGTGATCGCATCGCTGGCGATCGCGCTTTTCATGCGCGGCCGGCGCGAACGCCTCGTGGCGCCCGACGCGGCCCGGGCGCTGATCGCCTTCGTCGCGGTGAGCTACATCGCCTGGCTCAAGATCTTCGGCATCTACCGCTACATCCTTCTGCTCGAGATCATGGCGCCCCTGGTGATCGTCGTCGCCATCGACCTCTGGCCGCTCACCCGGCGCACGCGGCTCTCGATCATTGGGGGCGCGCTCCTGGGCGTCCTCGTGTTGACCCATGCCGATCTGCCCGAGCGCGCGCCGGTGGGCGATCCCTACATCCAGGTCACCATTCCGCCCATCGCCCATGTCGAAAAGACCATGATCCTGATGACGGGCGAGACGCCGATGGGCTTCTTAGCGCCCGCGTTCCCGCCCGAGATCCCCATCATCCGCATCGATGGCTGGATGATCGCGCCCAAAGACGGCTCGCGGCTGACGGCGGAGACGATGCGCCGCGTGGCGGACTTCCGGGGCGATCTCTACGTGGTCTTCAACCCGTTCGAAGCCGCGCGGAACAAGGACGCGCTCAAGGCCTACGGCCTCGCCATCGTCGCACCCAAATGCCGCGATATTGTCACCAATCTCGGGGGGCCTTATGCCTTCTGCCCGTTGATGAAGGCACCTCCAGCATGACGAAGTCCCAATGACCAAATCACTGGCGCGCGTCGCCGTTCTCATCCCCTGCTACAACGAAGCGGCTGCGATCGGCACCGTCGTGCGCGATTTCCGGGCGGCGCTGCCGGGGGCTGCGGTCTACGTCTACGACAACAATTCGAAGGACGAGACCAGCGCGCGCGCCCGCGAGGCCGGCGCCATCGTCCGGAGTGAGCTCCGCCAGGGCAAAGGCAATGTCGTGCGGCGCATGTTCGCCGACATCGAAGCCGACGTGTACGTGCTGGTCGACGGCGACGACACCTATGAGTCCGGGGCTGCGCCGCAACTCGTCAAACGCCTCATCGACGACGGCTTCGACATCGTCTCCGGCCGGCGCGTGGCGACGGGAGAGGCGGCCTATCGCGCGGGTCATGTGATGGGCAACCGGCTCCTGACCGGCCTCACCTCCACCATGTTCCGCGTGCATCTGCTCGACCTTCTGACGGGCTATCGCGTGATGTCGCGCCGCTTCGTCAAATCCTTTCCTTTCACGGCGGAAGGCTTCGGCATCGAGACCGAGCTCACCGTCCACGCCGTGCGCCTTCTCATGCCGATGATCGAGATCGACACGCGCTACAAGGAACGCCCGGAAGGTTCCGTCTCCAAGCTCAACACCTGGCGCGACGGCTTCCGCATCCTCTTCACCATCGTGAGCCTCGTGCGCGAAGAACGGCCGCTGATCTTCTTCGCCGGTCTCTTCGGATTCTTCGCGATCTTCTCGCTGGCGCTCGGCATACCGGTGGTCATCGAATTCTTCCAGACCCACGAAGTGACGCTCCTGCCGCGCGGCGTTCTCGCCGTCGGGCTGATGGTGCTGGCGTTCCTGTCGCTGGCGAGCGGGCTCATCCTCGACACGGTGACGCGCGGGCGCTGGGAACTGAAGCGCATCGCCTATCTGGCGATCCCGGGACCGCAGGACCTCATCTGGCCGTGAGATTTTTTCGCGATACGGCGGCGCGGCTGTTCCGCTCGCGCTTCCTGCGTTTCGGGCTCGTAGGTGCGGCCGGATTCCCCGTGTTCGCTGCAGCCTTGTTCGTTGCTCACGACCTCCTCGGCATCAGCAAGCAGATCAGCTGGTTTCCGTCGTTCTTTATCGCGGCGACCTTTACATGGTGGGGTAATCGACTTCTGACCTTTCGCGAACATGCGGCCCAATCAAATCTTCTGCGCGAATGGGCGAAATTCATCGCGGCAAACGGCCTTGGAGCTCTGGCGAATCTGCTGCTCTACACGCTGCTGGTTCAGCTGGCCCCTCCGCCGACGAACAATATCTACATCGCAGCTGCAGCCGGCACGCTGCTTGGTTTCTTGCTCAACTTCACCATGTCGAAGCGATTCGTGTTTCGAGCGGGGCAATAGCTTGAGTAAAATTGTCATAGCCCGCAGTCGCGGGCCAAGACAGTTAGGAGCGATGGCTCACCGCATCCGTCCCAGCTCGCTCACGACCGCCATGCCGCCGGGCGCATCGATGTCGGTGCGTGTGGTTTCGGTCAAGCGCGCCATCGTCATGTAGAAGCCGCAGGTGAGAATCACTTCGACGATCTCCTGCGCCGAGAAGTGCTTTTCCATCGCCTTGACGGCTTCCTCGCTCGCTTTCACGTCGCGGATGACTTCGCGCGAAAAATACAGCAGCACCTTTTCCTTCGTGTCGAAGGCGGGATCGTCGATATCGCCCTTCTCGAGTGCGGCGATCTGGTCCTTGCGGCAGCCGACGCCTTCCGCGATCGGCACGTGCTGCACCCATTCATAGGTGCCACCTTCCAGCCGCGCGACGAGCAGGATCACCAGCTCGCGCAACGCCGCGTTGAGCTTTTGCCGCGCCAGGATGTTGCCGCCGAAACGCATGCCGGAGACGAACATCTCCGGCGCGTTCGCCCACATGCGGAAAATGTTGAGCTTGCGCGGCAGGCGGTCATACGCCTCCTTGGCCTTTTCCGGGAGCTTATTGGTATCGGCAAACGGGATCAGCGGCATCGTCGTTTCCTCCGGGATATTTCGCAGAAGCATGGACGAAAGACATGGCCGCGCGCAACTGCGGCAGGGATCACCGCGAATCCACGATCACGGACTTCACGATCGCGAACATCGCCATGCCGGGCTTGATTTCGAGCCGCGCAAACGAGGCGCGCGTGATCCGCGCGACGATCTTAGTGGCCCCGCAGGCCAGTTGCACATCGGCATGGGATTCGTCCGCCACGCGCACGCCTGCAACGGTCGTGGGCAGCACGTTGTTGGCGCTGATGGCGCCGGGTATGACGCGCGCGAGCATCACGTCTTCCGCCCGCAACCGCACACGCAATTTCGCGCCCCTTTGCGCGTCGAGGCGCGGCACGAAAAGCGTGCCGCCTTCGAAAGCGAGCTCGGTGAGGCCGTCGTCGCGATGGGTCGCAACGCGCGCCGCGAACACGGCGCCCAGCGGTGTCGTGCCCGCCAGACCGGCAAATTCGAGATCGGGCAAAAGATCGAACGCCGCGCCCTGCGCCACGACCTTTCCCTTGCGCAGAAGCACGATCGCATCGGCCAGCCGCGCGACTTCGTCGAGCGCATGCGTGACGTAGATCATCGGCAGCGCCGCGTCGTCGCGCAGGCGTTCGAACCACGGCAGGATCTCCGCCTTGCGCGCGGCATCGAGCGCCGCCAGCGGCTCGTCAAGGATGAGAAGGCTGGGCGACGACAGCAGCGCCCGCCCCAGCGCCACGCGCGATTTCTCGCCGCCGGAGAGTTTCGCAGGCTTGCGCGCGAGAAGCTCTTCGAGCCCCAGAAGTTCGACAATGCGCGCGAATTCGTCCTCGCCGGCCTGCTCCGGCGCGCGCCGCCAGCCGAAGCGGAGATTGTTCGCGACCGACATGTGCGGAAAGAGCCGCGCATCCTGAAAGACGTAGCCGATGCGGCGCAGCCTGGGCGGCAACGCCACGCGCGCGGCGGAATCGAAGACGACGCGATCGCCGATGACGATGCGGCCTTCGGCGGGACGGAAAAGGCCCGCGATCGCACTGGCGACGGTCGATTTGCCGGCGCCCGACGGACCGAACAGGGCCGTGATGCCCGGCCGCTCGATGGTGAATGCCGCATCGAGCACGAACGCGTCGAAGCGATGATGCAGGCGGACGTCGATCATCATTGCCCGATGAGCGCCCGCACGCGGCGGTCGGCGAGTTCGGCGAGCGTCAGTCCGATCAGCGCCAGGACGATGGACAGCGCCGAGAGGCGCGCGGCTTCCGCCTCGCCGCCCGGAGTCTGCAAGGCGCTGTAGATCGCAAGCGGCAGCGTCTGCGTTTCGCCGGGAATGTTCGAGACAAAGGTGATGATGGCGCCGAATTCGCCGAGGCTCGCGGCAAAGGCGGTGATGGCGCCTGCGACGATGCCGGGCAGCGCCAGCGGTAGGACGAGACTGACGAAACGATCGAGCGGCCCCGCGCCCAAAGTCTCCGCCGCTTCGCTCAAGCCCCGATCGAGCCCCTGAAGCGCCAGGCGAATGGCGCGAAGCTGAAACGGAAAGGTTATCAGTCCGGCCGCAAAGGCTGCGCCTTTCCAGTTGAACGCGAGCCGCAGGCCCAGATGCGCCAGGAGCCACGCGCCCACCGGCTCGCGCGTGCCCAGCGTCATCAGCAGCAGATAGCCGACGACGACCGGCGGCAACACAAGCGGCAGATGAAGAACGCCGTCGACGATAGTTTTTCCGGGAAACCGCGAACGCGCGAGAAGGTAGGCGGCGGCGAGCGCAAAAGGCAGCGCCGCTGCGACCGCGACGGTCGAGATCTTCAAACTCAGGAAGAGCGCTTCGCTTTCCGTTTGGCTGAGCAGCATTCCGCAATCAGGGTGTCGCGAATCCGTAACGGTTGAAGACCGTACGGGCCTCCGTGCCGTTCAGGAAGCGGAAATACGCGAGCACCGCAGGACTCGCGTCGCCTTTGACGATGGCGAAGGGATAGACGATGGGCGAATGGCTCTGCTCGGGAAAGACGCCCACGATCTTCACGTTGCGGCTCACGCGCGCATCGGTGACGTAGACGATGCCGAGCGGCGCCTCGCCGCGTTCGACCAGCGCCAGCGCCCCGCGCACGTCGTCGGCCCGTGCCAGCCGCGGCTGAAGCAGCGACCATGCGCCGAGATTGGTCAGCGCCTCTTTGGCGTAGATGCCGGCCGGCACGTGATCGGGATCGCCGACGGCCAGACGTCCGTCCGTGCCCAGATAATGCTGCCAGTCGAGCGTGCGATCGATGGAGAGGGTACTGACGGGACTGTCGGACGGTGCGATCAACGCCAGCTTGTTGCCCAGGACGTCGTGGCGCGTGCCCATTTCGATGAGGCCTTTTTTGTCGAGATAATCCATCCACTTCGTGTCGGCGGAGAGATAGACCTGCGCCGGCGCGCCGGCTTCGATCTGGCGCGCGAGCGTGGAAGACGACGCGAAGGAGGCGGTGACCGCCATGCCGGTTTTGGCGGTGTAGGCCGTGTCGATGGCGTTCAGGGCATCGGTCAGGCTCGCGGCGGCAAAGACGATGACCTTGTCCGCGGCGGCGAGCGGTCCTGCGACGAGAAGCGCCAGCAGAAAAGCCACAACGCCCAAAGATTTTTGCACCCGCATGGCCTTTCCCCTGCGTTTTTCCTGATGGCGGCACCAAAGTCGCCCGGCGCCACGTTATATCCGAACCGATATCACGGGGCGAGACCCCGGAATGGACGGCGGACCGGCGGAACGGAGTGATCGGTGTTGCTTGACGAGGATGCAGCCGCCGCTAGTCTCGCCGGAAAGCTGAGGGCCTTTTCCAAGAGCGTTCGAGGGGGACGAATGCGCTTGCTCTCTTGTGTGTGGGCGGCCGTCGCGGCGGCGTTCCTGTCTGCCGCGCCCGCGGCCGGCCAGGACGCTTCCGCGCAGCATTCCTACCGCTACATCGTCCGCTACGACCGTTGGACCGATGCCGACGAAAAGGCCTACAGCGAATTCATTCAGGGCATCGGCGACTCGCAATGCCGCACCGTCGATTCCTGCCTGCATGGCGTCTGGAATCCTTTCGCGGCCGGCGACTCCGACGCGGTGACGTTTCATTCCGATTGCGCGGAGCTGCCTTACGTGCTGCGCACCTATTTCGCCTGGAAGCGCGGCCTTCCCTTCTCCTACGAGAGCGCCGTGGCGCCGCGCAGCCCGACCGACGACATCCGGTACACGACCGACGGCAACGAGGTCACCGAGCGCCGCGATCTGCTGACAGGTTCGGGCTCTGGCTATGAGCTCATCGACGTCGTGCGCGGCGCCATCAGCTCGGCCAGCTATCGCATCGGTCCCGATCTCGAAGAGCCTTACGAAGCCGACATGTATTCGCCGGCGATCGATCCGAAATCGATCCGTCCGGGCACCATGGTCTACGATCCCAACGGGCATGTGGCGATCATCTATCGCGTCTATCCGAACGGGCGGCTCGAATATCTCGACGCTCATCCCGACGAATCCGTCACGCGCGGCTTTTACGACGAGCGCTTCGTGCGCGCGCGGCCCGCCATGGGCGCTGGCTTCAAGAACTGGCGGCCGCTCACGCTGGTCGGCGCCAGGCGCCGCGCGGACGGCGTCTTCGTCGGCGGCCATGTCGAAGTCGCCGCCAACGCGGATATCCCGGATTTCTCCGACGAGCAATATTTCGGCAACGGCGCGCGACCCGACGACGATCTCTTTTGGGCCGAAGGCGGCTTCACGCTGAACGGACAATTGATGGACTATTACGACTACGTCCGCGCCAAGCTCGCCGGCGGCAAGCTCGAATTCGATCCGGTCGAGGAAGTGCGCGACATGGTCGATTCCAACTGCAACGACCTGCACTATCGCGGCGATGCGGTGAATCTCGCGATCGCGGCGGGCCTGACGAAGCGCGCCGAGCCCGAGCGGCTGCCGCCCAACATCTACGGCACCTATGGCGACTGGGAAGTCTATTCGACGCCGTCGCGCGACGCGCGGCTGAAGACCTCGTTCAAGGAATTGCGCGACGCGGTCCAACGTTTCGTCGGGCTTTACCGGGCGCACGATCCGCGCATCGTCTATCACGGCAACGATCTCGTCGGCGACCTGATCGCGGCCTACGACAATCGCGCCGCGGCCTGCAAGATCTCCTATACGCGCAGCGACGGCTCGCCGGTCTTCCTCAGTTATGAAGACGCACGGCGGCGCCTCTTCCTGATGTCGTTCGATCCCTATCAATGCATTGAGCGCCGCTGGGGCGCGACCGACCCGCGCGAGCTCGCCACCTGCAGGGACGGTCCGAACAAGCAGGACTGGTATGCGGCCGAGCAGAACCTGCGCAACCAGATCGACCGCACCTATGACGCGCGGATGGATTTCTCGCTCGACGAATTGAAGACGCCGGGTCCCGGCAAAGGCGTTGCATCGCCACCCGACATCGATGCCCGCGCCTATCTCGTCGCCGCGCGCGGCGGCGCAAAATCCGCTGAGATCGATGCGCCCGCACCGGCGGAGTGAAGCCCTCTGGCGTACCCCTCACCCACGTTTACGCGGATTTGGGTCAGTGCGTGCGGGCGTAGATCGACCAGAGGCGGGCGATCATCTGCGTGTGCACCGGCGCCGATTTCGAGACGGCCTTCAGCGCTGCGAGCGCCTGATCGCGCTGATGCAGACCGATATAGGCCATGGCGAGATGGATCTGTGCTTCGTCCGGATTGGTGGGGCCCTTGGCGATGCCGGCCTTGATGGCGTTCACGGCATCCTGGTAGCGGCCCATGCCCCAGAAATCCTCGCCCAGCTTGACGTCCGCATCGCCGTTCTTGGCGGCGCTTGCAGCAGCCTGCGTCTTCGGCAGAGCGGCCAAGTCGGCGGCGGCGTTGCCCTTCGCGAGATTCAGGAGCTTCGCGCCGCGATCGGGCGGCAGCTGCTTCGAATCGAGACCCTTCTGCGCGAACGTGGCGCCCTCGCTCGGGAAGCCGAGCTGGATCGCAACTTCCGCCGCCGTCTCGTAGTCCGACTGATTGCGCATCGTGCCCGTGAGCAGACGCAGGCGATAGACGTCGAGCGTGTCCGGCGTGCTCATCTGAGGCGTGCGATCGGCGAGGGCCAAAAGATCGGACCAGTATTTCGTCTGGTTCAGATCGACGACGAGCTGCTCCAGCGCGCCCATCTGCGCCTGTTCGTCTCCCGCTTCATAGGCGCAGCGGTTGAGAAGCTCGAGCGCCTGCTGGCCGACGCGGCCCATATCATGAATGTAGCGGACGCACTCGGGATAGTTGTGCATCAGATAGTAGGACTGGGCGACGATGAGTTCGCTCTGCGCGTCGAAGGCGCCCGACTTGCGCAGCTCGTCCGCGTCAGGGCCGACGACCGCGCTGTAGCGGCCGGCGTTGTAGTCGTTGGCGAACTTCGCCTTGGCGCCCACGGCGCCGCCGCCGGCGCCGGTCTTGGCCGCGACGTAGTTCTTGGTCTGCTCGATCGCCTGCTGCTCCTGAGGCGTGAGATTGGGCTGCGATTCGGCTTCGCGGATTTTCTGCAGGGCGGCGTTGCCGTTGCCCGAGGACGCGTCCCTGATCGCTGCCTGGAGGGCCGCGCCGACCTGCGGGCGCACGGTCGCGGCTTCCGCCGTCGCTGGCGCAAGCAGGGCCAGACCTCCCGCGGAGGCCGTTGTCAGAAGGAGCGCCGCCGCGAGGGCGCGAAAGTTCGAAGACGTCATTTCCCAGTGCCTCAGTTTTCAAAATGAAACGCCGGACGTCATGCAATGGCGCATGATCCGCCGGCGTCCGTCATCCCTCTCGCATTACTGCAGATAGTCAGACGTGTTGCCGATACCGATCTTGGTCACGCCACGGCGCTGCGCGTCGGCCAGCACGAGGGCGACCGTGTTGTACTTCGCGAGACGGTTCGGATTGACGTGAATCTCGTCCTGGTCGGGGCCGCGTTCGGCTTCCTGCGCGAAGTAGGCGTCGAGCTGGTCCATGTTCACCGGGGTATTGTTCCAGGTGATGGTGCCGTCGAAGTCGATGCCGAGATTGACGACGGTGGGCGGCGTCGGCGGCGGCGGCTGGTTCGGCGGCGGCATGTCGAGCTTCACGGCATGCGTCTGGATCGGGATCGTGATGATCAGCATGACGAGCATGACGAGCATGACGTCGATTAGAGGCGTGGTGTTCATTTCCACCATGACCTCGTCGTCACCCGAACTCGAACCAACATTCATTGCCATGTCGAATAACCCTTTGCTGTCGTCGAGCGCGCTAGGCGATCACTGCTCTTCTTCGTTGCGCGGCTCAAGCAGGAACGCCACCTTGGGAATGCCGGACTGCTGGATGGCCAGAACGACCTTGCCGATCGCTTCGAAGCGGACATCGCGGTCGCCGCGGATATGCACTTCCGGCGGCGGCTTGCCGGCCGCGATCGCCGCCCGGAGCGCCTGGTCGAGCCGGCCGCGCAGCTCCGACTGCGGGATTGGCGCGTTGTTCCAGTAGACGTTCTCGTCCTTGTCCACCGCGATGACGATGTTGTCCGGCTTCGTCTGCGTGGCAATGTTGCGCGCGTTCGGAAGCGTCACCGGCACGACCTTGACGATGACCGGCACGGTGATGAGGAAGATGATCAGCATCACGAGCATCACGTCCACCAGTGGCGTCGTGTTGATCGTGGTGTTCAGATCATTTTCATCTGCGTCTGCGGAATGAACGGAAACAGCCATTGACGAACTTCCTTAGCGAACGCGCGCGATGATTACTTCTTATTGGTGATCAGGTAGGTCTGCAGATCGCTCGCGAAGCTCCTGAGCTTCTCGTTGATGATCTTGTTGCGGCGGACGAGGAAGTTATAGAGCAACACGGCCGGGACGGCGGCGAAGAGGCCGATGGCGGTTGCAATCAACGCCTGTCCGACCGGACCCGCGACCTTGTCGATCGACGGCTGGCCGGCGAGGCCGATCGCGATGAGCGCGTTCAACACGCCCCACACCGTACCGAACAGACCGACGAACGGTGCCGTCGAACCGACCGAAGCGAGGAACGCGATGCCGCCCTGGAGGCGCGAATTGGCTTCTTCCAGCTGGCGGTTGAGCGACATGCCGATGAAGTCGTTGACGTTCACGAGGCCGCTCGTGACGCCGGCCGAAGCACGCACGCCGCTTTCGGCGACGCTGCGGAACACGCTGTTTTTCGGCAGCTTGTCAATGCCTTCATTCAGCGTGTTGGAGCTCCAGAAGCGGCGCTCGACCAGCCGCGCCTGGCTGATGACGCGCGACTGCTCGAAGAATTTCATGAAGAAGATGTACCAGGTGCCGGCCGACATGACGCCGAGGAGCACAAGCACGCTCTTCTCGACGAGGTCGCCGGTCACCCACAGCTGGCCGAGGCCATAGGGGTTCGACTTGGGCGCCGCGGACGGCGTGTTCACCGCAGGAGCCGGCGTTGCATCTGCCGGAGCCGCGGCGGGCGCCGCCGGAGCAGCGCTCGGCGCTGCCGGTGCGGCCGTCGTGGACGCGGGCGGCGGCGTTTGCGCGAAGGCCGTGCCGCCTGCGGCGCCAGCCAGGAAAAGAAGAGCGGCAGCGACCGCCAGATGCTTCGAGTTCATGACTTCCATACTCCGTTCGAAAAAAAGGTCTCTACACGTTCTGTACAATTCGGCTGCCCGGCTTACTGGAGCACCCACTTGATGGCGAATTGCCTGGACGTCGCGACCGGCTGGCCGTTCTGCATTGCCGGTTTGAACCTCCACGCATTGGTGATGCACTTGATGGCTGCCTGATCGAGGCTGTCATGACCGCTGGAATCTTTGATGTCCACGCCGGTCACAGCGCCATCGGCGGAAACATGCACGTCAACAGTGGTCGTGCCTTCCTGATTGAGACGAATCGCAATCGGCGGGTAATAGGACTGCTGGCATCTCGCACCGCCCGCAATCAGCGCAGGCGCCGTGATGCCCGCGGGCTTCGGCGGCGGCGGCGCTACCGGCGCCTGGTGCTGTACGGTGATCGCGTTCGTGTTCGCTGCCTGCTGCTGGATGACGATGTCCGGCGGCGGCACATAAGGCGGCGGCGGCTTCGCGAGATCCGGCGGCGGCGGCGGCGGCGGCTTTATGTCGGGGAGCTTCGGGGGCTCGACCTTCGTGATGATGTCGGTCGGGATTTTTTCGACCAGATGGTTCGCAAGGCCGCTTGCGAACGCATAGATCACGAATACATGGAAAAGCACCACAAAACCGAAGCTGACGAAGCGACGGGAGGTCGACTGCTGGGTGCCTTGAAGCGCCCTAAGATGTTCGGGTTGCTGCATCTGCTATTCTAACCACACAAAACTAAACCCGGCGGCACTGAAGCACCGGGCCCTGTTGCGCCAATAAAGGTTCACGCGTCCCCCCTCCCCGTCTATGCGGCAGCGGCCCGCGGTGGCCTTATTTAAAACTATCGTAGTCATGCTCTGTCGTTCGGTCCAGTAGTTCCGTTGGTAAACGCGCCGCCGCCGTTCCAGCCTATCGGCTCATGACGGACGGGCAAGAGCGGGCGCATCACACTTGCTTGCGCGAGCCGGCTAAGTACCCGTCTTTTGGGAAAAACCTGACGCGCGCGCCGAACTTGGAAGCGAATGTGACAATCAAATCCGGCGATCCTGAACCGCGTTCGACTAACTCCCTGGAATATGCGGCGAATCGTTCCACCTTGCGGTGCCGTCGCAGTTTGATCCTGCGCGCTCAACATGGCGAAATTTCGTTCGCTGCGTCTGCGAACGGCGCACGCGCCGATTTCGCCGCAGGCACGCGACACGATCTTTCGCGAGCGGGCTGCCATGTCAAGGTGCGGATCACGCCTCCATTAGCGTTCAAATAAGCGCGAGGTTCCCGAAGGCGACTGGAGGCACCGCGGTGTGACGCCGCGGCCACGCCCCGCGAAAACCCCGGAAGACAGGGCTTGCGGAACCCGCGCGGTGCTTTTTGTCTTATGCGCCGATGGCAGAAGTGCTCAGTGGTTCGGCGGTTTTTGCACAGGAACTAAGCAGCGGCGCGGATCGTCGACGCAGTCGGATGAGCGCTTCCGTTGACGGTTTTCGTTACGCCGCCAACATTCAACGTTTCCACGACGGCATCCTTGCGACATCACCGATCGCGTGACGCCAGCTGCATAGACTTCAAGACGCGGAACGGTCAGCCATCAGCCTGCGAGGCGGCGCTGCTGTCCGCGCGGATTCACATAAAGCCCACGCACGCTTTTGGCCGGCGCGAAATGTCCGACCGAACTCTCGGTGTCGCCCAGGATCAGATAGCCGTCCGGCGCCAGTGCATCGCGCAACTTCTTGTGAATCTCGTTGCGCACGCCCGGCTCGAAATAGAGCAGCACGTTGCGGCACAGGATGATGTCGATCTCGCCCAGCCAGCCGAAATGGTCGAGCAGATTGAACGTGCGGAAGGCCACCGTACGACGCAGGCGATCCACGACACGCCATTGCCGGCCCTGCTTCGCGAAATAGCGTTCGAGAGTCTTCGTGGGCACGCCGCGTTCGATCTCGTACGGCGCGTAGACGCCTTCCTTGGCGCGCGCGATGGCGCTCTCGTTGAGATCGCTCGCGATCAGATCGATCTTCCAGCCCTGCGCCGCCAATTGCATCTCGTCGAGGATCATGGCGAGCGAATAGGCTTCCTGCCCCGTCGAGACCGCGGCGCACCAGATGCGGATGCGTTTCGAAACGCTGCGATTGTGCAGCAGCGCGGGCAACGCTTCATGCGCCAGGAAATTAAAGACCGAGCTGTCGCGGAAGAACGCCGTGTCGTTGGTGGTGAGTGCTTCGGTGACGGCGCGCGCCAGTTCCTCGGAGGGATAGGGAAGCTCCGCCAGAAGCTGCGTGGTGTTGCGAAAACCGAAACGGCGCGCGACGGGTGCGAGCCGGCTGCCGGCGAGCGTCTTCTTGTCGGGCGTCAGGACCAGCCCCGAGCGCCGCCGGACGAGATCGGCGAGATTGGCGAAATCGTGCGGCGTCATGTGTCAGATAAGACCCATCTGTACGAACTTGTCGGCGAGTATGCCGCGATCGAACGGTTTCAGGACGTAATCGTCGGCGCCGGCGCTCATCGCTTCGGAAATGCGCAGCACGTCGTTCTCGGTCGTGCAGAGCACGACCACCGGATGATCGCCATTGCGTTCGCGGCGCAAATTCCGGATGAACTCGAGCCCCGCCGATTGCGGCACGTCGAGCAGGATGGCGTCGGGCATGGCCGTGCGGCAGGCGTTGAGCGCCGACAGCGTGTCCTCGGCCTCCTCGGGCACGAAGTGCAATTGTTCGAGAATTCCGCAGGCGACCTTGCGGATCACCCGGCTATTGTCGACGACGAGGCAATGCTTCAAGGACGACCCCCTGCCGGTAGCGCAGGGAATGCTAGGCCCGAAGGGTAAAGGGCTGCTGAATTCGGCCGATCAGCCGGCAACCAGTTCGACGACGCCCTCGCTGGCCGACAGCGTGAGCCCCGCGTTGAGCGAGCGCGCAAGCTTGTGGACCAGGAGCGGCTGGATCGAGCGGCCGTCGACGGGCGTGTTGGGCTCGCCGCGCGCCGCCTTCTCGACGTCTTCGAGCAGACGCGCATTGGTTCCGGTCGCGCGCACGGTGAAACTTGGCGCGGACGGGTCGGAAGAAGTCTCGACGCGCACCAGCCCGCCGCGCGGCAGGCTGTCGGCCGCCAGCAGGGCTGCATTCATAAGGAGCTTGGCCCAGTCCTTCGGCCAGTTCGCCTGGGCGGCCTGCCAGTCGACGGAGACTTTCCCGCCATGCACCAGGCCTTTGACGATGCGGCCCACTTCCGTGAGATCGAGCTCGGCCCCCGCCGAGCCCGCGGCGCCGAACGCGATGCGGGCGAACTGGAGGCGCGCGGCCGCCTGTTCGGCGCTGGAAACCACGAGCTTCAGGGCATCGGCGCGCATGGTGGCGTCGCGCTCGTCTTCGAGCACTTCGAGGCCGTTGACCACCGCGCCCACAGGGCTCACAAGGTCGTGACACACGCGCGACACAAGCAGGGCTGCGAATTCGATCTCGTTCATGATGCTCCGGGCGGCGAATGGTTCACTCTCGGTAAAAGAGCAGAAGGCGTCTTAAGGAATGCTTAAGGCTGGTTCAACCCTCGCGCCGGGAGAATGGGTGCGCCTCGCATCCGCTCCCGAATGGGGACTGGGACAAGTGCAGTCCGTCGCGGGTGTCCGCGTCACCGTCAATTTCGAACATGCGGGAAAAAGACTCGTGATGACCGATACGGCCATCCTCGAAAGCGTGCCGCTTACGGAGCACGGCCGGCTTTGAGCAATCTTTCCGATGAGGCCCTGAAACTGGCCGATATCGCTTGGCGCGCAGGCGAGATCCTGCTCCGCCATTACGCGAACGAACACATCGACTCGCGTAAAAAGAGCGATCACTCGCCGGTCACAGCGGCCGACGAAGACGCCGAGCGCTTCATTTTGGGCGAGCTCGCGAAGATCGCGCCGGACACGCCGGTGATCGCGGAAGAGGAAGCGGCCCAAGGCCGCTGGCAGAAGATTGCGCATCGCTTCTTCCTCGTCGATCCGCTGGACGGCACGAAGGAGTTCCTGAACCGCAACGGCGAGTTCACGGTCAACATCGCCGCGATCGAAGGCGGCAGGCCCGTGCGCGGCGTCGTCTATGCGCCGGCCAAGAATCGCCTGTTCATCGGCGACGGCCGGAACGGCGCTTTCGAGATCGAGACGCGGCCCGGCGAATATCCGGATTTCTCCGGGCTCAAGCCCATCGAGGCGCGCATCTGCGCACCGGATGGACTCGTCGCCGTCGCCAGCCGCTCGCATCGCGACAGCAAGACGGACGAATATCTCGCGCATTATCCCGTCAAGGATTTCGTCACCGCCGGATCGTCGTTGAAGTTCTGCCTGGTCGCCGCGGGCGAAGCCGACATCTATCCGCGTCATGGCCCCACGATGGAATGGGACACGGCGGCCGGCCAGGCCGTGCTCGAAGCGGCCGGCGGCAGCGTGAAGACGCTCGACGGCCGGCCGTTCGTCTACGGCAAGACCGACGAACGATTCGCCAATCCGTTCTTCGTGGCGCGCGGGCGAAGCTGACGCGGTTGCGGACGCAAAAGTGCTGCACACTTTTTGCCGGCCGCGCTTAAAAGTCCTTACCCTTGCGGCTGGAATAGAAGAGCAGCGCCATCAGGCCGCCGCCGACCAGCAGCGTGAAAACCGCGCCCAGACTCATGAACAGCCAGCCGAGCGGGGGAATGGCCGTGCCCGGAAGCGCGTTCCATGCATGCGCCGCGTACAAGCTGCCGCCCACAAGAAAGCCCGCCAGGACGACGATGGCGAGCCAGCCCCCGATTCCCAGCGGCCGGGACTCTTGTCGGGACTGCCCGCTTTTGTCAGGCTCCTGCAACCGGGACCTCCGTCACGAAATTGCCGCCAATCGCCGCTCTTCTCTTTGCACCGGGGGCACGGTAACCCCAGTGATAAACGCGTTCCGGTACGTATAGGCTTCTGAGGAGGAAAATCATGCAACTTTCCCGTTTCGTCATCGCCGCCGTCGCGGCTGTTGGGTTGATGATCGCGAGCGTGCCCGCGGGCGCCGACGAGGACGACACTTTTTCCCAGAACGAGATCATCCAGGCCGGCGCCAACTTCTTCGGCGTGACGACCGAGGCCTTCGCAAAGGCCGTGCAGCGCGTGTTCCACGATCAGGGTTTGCCGGACGCATATATCAAGGGTGACGAAGGCTCGGGCGCGTTCATCGTCGGTCTGCGTTACGGATCGGGCTATCTGATCCGCAAACACGCGGAGCCGCTCAAAGTCTATTGGCAGGGCCCGTCGGTCGGATTCGATTTCGGCGGCAACGCGTCAAAGGCGTTCGTGCTGGTTTACAATCTTCGCCACGAAGATCGCCTGTTCCAGAAATTCCCCGGCGTGAGCGGTAGCTTCTACTTCGTGGCCGGCATCGGCGTAAATTATGCCCGGGCCGATGGCATCACCCTGGCGCCGATGCGTACGGGTGTCGGCCTCCGCGCAGGCGTCAACGCCGGCTATCTCACCTTCACGCGCGAACACTCGCTCAATCCGTTTTAGATCGGTCTTCGCCGCGGCCTGGCTTGGCCCGGCCACGGTGCGTAAATGAATGCGTTCACGCCTTCTTGGCATTGGCGACAGCCGCAGCTTCATCGTCGCTGCGGCGGCCGCCCACCGGCGGGAGATAGAGCAGCAGGGCTGCTGCGACATAGGTCGACGAGAACGTGCCGACCAGGATGCCGAACAGGATCGAGGCGCTGAAGCCGAACAGTTCCGGACCGCCGAAGAACAAGAGCGGCAGCATCGTCAGTGCCGTTGCGAACGACACCAGCGTGGTGCGCGTCACGATCTGATTGGTCGAGAGATTGATCAGTTCCTTCATCCCCACGCGCTTGTATTTGCGCCGGTTCTCGCGGATGCGGTCGAAGACGACGACCGTATCGTTGATCGAATAGCCCGCCAGCAGCAGAAGCGCTGCCACCGAATTGATCGAGAACTCCATGTGGAGGACGGAGAAGAGACCGGCCGTCACGAGCACGTCGTGGCCCGTCGCGATCAAGGCGCCGACCCCATATTGCCACTCGAAGCGTACCGCCACCCATGCGGAGATGAGCAGGATCGCGAACACTGTTGCTTTCACGCCGTCGTAGAATAGCTCGCGGCTGACGCTGGGACCCACCACTTCCGCGCGGCGGAACGTGTAGCTCGGGCCGAGTTTCGCCTTGATGGCATCGACGACGGCCTGTCCCGGGCGATTGGGCGGCGCCTGCACGCGAATCTGCACGCAGGAGCCCGGCGGCTTGTCGCATTCGCCCGAGCCGATGGTCTGAATCTGCGATTGTCCGAAACCCATGCTGTCGACGAGCGAGCGCACGCGGCCCACGTCGATGGTCTGCGCGGCCTTGGTCTCCAGGAGCACGCCGCCCGAAAAATCGATGCCGAGATTGAAGCCCTGGACGACGATCGAGATGACCGCGATCAGCAGCAGCAGCCCGTCGGCCGCGAAGGCGTAATAACGCTGGCCGATGAAATCGATGTTGGTGTCGTCCGGCAGGAAGCGGATATGGCGCATGGGGGTCCCAAAAGAGGCCGAGAGACATAGCGGCATTGCCGGAATGCGACAAGCGTTAGCCGGGCTTGCTGCGATAGCGGCGAACCTTGTCGCGGTTGCCGCAGCCTTTCATATCGCACCAGCGGCGCGAGCGGTTCTTGGTGGTGTCGAGGAAAAGCCAGCCACAAGTGTCGCTGGCGCATTCGGTCAGGCGCCCGAGCGGACCCTTCGTCAGAAGTTCGCCGGCGTCGCGCGCCACCGCCCAGAGCGGCGCATCGAGCGCGTCGATCGCGTCCCAGGTCCAAACGTAATGTTCGCCGTCGCGCGCGAGCCGCGCATGCGACAACGCCCGGCCGATTTCGGCATTGACGTGCGCGACGGCACCTTTTGGCGCCGCGCCGCCATGCATGTGCGCCGAAAAGACCACGTGGAGCGCTTCGCGAAAGGCCTTCGCCGCGGCGAGTTCTTTGGCGGCCTGTGCCGGATCGCGTTCCGCCAGCGCGGCCAGCCGGTCGGCGTCCGGTTTTGTCAGCGCGCGGCCCAGGACCGCCCAATCGAGCAAGTCCCGATAGGTCTCGAGCTTGTCCTGGTGGGCGCCGGAGCGGATGCCGCCCACCGTGTTGAGGAAGTCGAGGCTCAGGGCGCCGGCCACGAATTCGCTGGCATCGATCATGGACAGCTTTGTAACTGCCAAAATTGCTATTGACAAGTTACGTCGACTGAGTCCTGATGACACCGTCAAAATGCAATTTAAGAGGTGTCTCCGTGGACCGCCGGACATTCTTGAGATGGGCCGGTTGCCTGCCGGGCACGGCAGCGGTCGCGGCGGCATTCATTCAACCGACAGGGAGCCCAGCCATGACCCCATTCCAGATCGCCATCCCCGATGCGGACATTGCCGATCTCAAGGACCGCCTGGCGCGCACGCGTTGGCCGGACGCCATCGAGAACGCCGGCTGGCGCTACGGCACCGATCTCGCTTTCCTGAAAAACCTCGTCGCCCATTGGCGCGAGCGTTTCGACTGGCGCGCGGCGGAAGCCCGGCTCAACGCTTTTCCGCAATTCATCGCCGACGTCGATGGCCACGCGATCCATTTCCTCCATGTGAAAGGCAAAGGACCGAAGCCGTTGCCGCTTCTCGTCACGCATGGCTGGCCGTCGAGCGTCGCCGAGTTTCAGAAGATCATTCCGCTTCTCACCGATCCCGCCAGTCACGGCGGCCGCATGGAAGACTCCTTCGATGTGATCGCGCCGTCGCTTCCGGGCTATGGATTCTCCGGACGCCCCACGCAGAGCGGCATGTCGAGCGCGGCGGTGACGCATCTTCTCGCCAAGCTCATGACGGATGTGCTGGGTTATAGGCGCTTCTTTGCGCATGGCGGCGACATCGGCGGCGGCATCACCAACCGTCTCGGCCGTCTTTACGGCGATCGCGTCACAGCGATCCATGCCATGGTCGCGGCGCCCGTTGCGGACACGACGGACCCGCCGCTCAGCGACGCCGAAAAGTCCTGGCTGAAGCTGGTCGACGAATGGGAAGCCGATGAAGGCGCCTATGGCCATCAGCAGCGCACGCGTCCCGAAACCCTCGGCTACGGGCTGAACGACTCGCCCGCGGGCCTCGCCGCGTGGATCGTGGAGAAATGGCGGAGCTGGAGCGACTGCAACGGCGACGTCCTTTCGCGCTTCACCAGGGACGAGCTTCTCACCACCGTCAGCGTCTACTGGTTCACGCGGACGATCACGTCTTCGGTGCGGATGTATTTCGAAAGCGCGCATGCGCACGAACCGGAAACGCCGCCGAACATCGCCGTGCCCGCGCGCATCTTTCTCACGCGCGAAGAAGTCGAGCGTGCACCGCAAGAATATGCGGCGCGCGCCTACACGAATCTCTCTTACGGTCTTGCGTCGCGTGGCGGACATTTCATGGCCGCGGAAGAGCCCAAGATTCTGGCAGAAGACATCAGGGAGTGGTTTCGGCAGTTTCGCTAGTCTTTGTACTCAAACTCGATGAGATAGACGCGCTCGCCGGGGCCGTGCTTGGCGACTTTCAGAAGATCGACGACACCTGCGAATCCCGAGCGGCGCGCCAGCGCCGGCGTGATGTCGGACAGCGCGATCTCGCGGAGCGATGTCACTTCGATGCGGCCGGGACCCAACGCATAGGTCCCGCCCACCTTTACATGCGGCTTCTGCCAGATGCGCACGCTACACGTGATCTCGCCCTTCATGATGGGTTCGCGCAGGCGCTTGGTGAAATGCATGGCGTGTGCGCCGTTATGGCACCCTTTTCACCGGCGCCGGCGTGTTGCAGAGATCGAGAACCTGCGGCGGCTTGCGGTGATAGAATTCGGGCGCGGGATCGAGCTTCTGCGCCTTCTTCGCCGCGAAGCTCGCGCTGTCCGTCTTCATCACCTGATAGCGCGGGCGCTGCGCCTCCGGCAGGTCGGCGGCGAGGCGCACGCGCAGGATGGGATCCTGATCCTTCGGGTTCTGGATCACGCCCATCGCGACATTGGGATCGCCGCGGTTCAGTTTCTGCAGATATTGCATGCCGTCGATGACGCGGCCGAAGGCCGTCAGATTGCGGTCCAACCTCCGCTGCATTTGCCCGATGACGACGTAGAACTCCGTCGTCGCGGTGTCGTCGCCATTGTCGCGCGCAAACGCGAAGGTGCCCGGGCAATGAACGATCCAGGCCTTGCCGTCCTTCATATCGCGCGCGACCGGAAAGCCGTTCACGTAACCCACTTCCGGCGCGAAAAGATCGGGCGAACCGAGCGGCGTGAACATGCCCACCTGAGAAACCGGCGCGTCGAATTCCGCTTTCAATGCGGGCCAGAGTTTCATTTCGGTCTTGCCATAGGACGCGGTCGACGCGGTGCCTTCGCCGATACCGCCCTGCGCCACGAAACCGTCGATGACGCGATAGAAGAATTTGCCGTCATAGAAATGGGCGCGGATGAGCGCGCGCACGCGCGCCGCGTGATTGGGCGCGAAGTCCGGCGCCAGCTCGACCGCCACCTGGCCGTATTTCGTATCGATCAGCAAGAGGTTATTGGGATCGACGTCGCGCCAGTCAGCGGGATTGGACTGGGGCGGCGTCGGCGCCGCGCTCGCGGCAACGGCAGAGAGCGCTGCGACGAGCGCAAGCGAAGCGATGAATTTCACGAGCATTCCTCTCGACGCAAAAGCACGCCAGCCTCGCATCTGAGGGCCTCAGGGTCCAGCGTGATGCGGCTCGACATTTTGGCTATGCTCCGACCGCGAATTGGATGGGGTTCGGCATGAGCATGATCGGCTGGGTCTTGGGCGTATCGCCTGCTCAAATTGAGGCATTGCGGGCCGAACCGACATTGGCGGGCGATATGTCCATGATTGCCGCGCACGATCGGATAGAGATTCGCTCTCGGAAAATGATGGCGCGCCTTCCGCCGCACAAACAGGCCGAAGCCGAAGCCCGATTTCGCGAAAGGGAAACGGCGCCTTACTTCAAAGACGCTCAAGCGGAGTGGGCGAAGGCTCGCGAGCGGCTTGCAACGGTCGGCCCCCTAGAACCCGCGCTCGATCTCGAGAAATCGTGGCATGTCCTCCACTACCTCTTGACGGGAAATGTCGGACCCACGGCTCCGCCGGCAGACCTGCTATTGACCGGCGAGGAGTTGGGGGGCGACGTAGGATACGGTCCCGTCAGATTGCACGATGCGAGCGCGACGCGTGCGTTCGCCGACTTCCTTGAAGGATTGGATGCACCAACGCTCGTTGGCCGCGTCAACATCGACGAGCTGCAGCAGGCCGGCGTCTATGGCATTCCGATGGGACCATCGCCGAAGGCGGAGTTTCAGCGGGAATTGCAAGCAGAAGCCGAATCCTTCCTCCCGCAACTTCGAGATTACGTTGCAGCGATGGCGGAGAAACAGAACGGGCTGCTTGTCTGGCTATCGTGAGGCTGCCGTGGTGAACACGATTTCCAGCACGGCCGCGATCGTCACCACGCTGCGCAATGCCGGCGCGGTGCTCGATTCCTTCGTGGCCTATCACCGCGCCATCGGCTTCGAGCATCTCTTCCTCTTCTTCGACGATCCTGCCGACCCGGATCTTCCGCGTGCGCAGGCGATGCCCGGCGTGACGGCCATTCCGCACGACGCAGGCCTGCGCGAGACGTGGCGGACGCTGCCCGGCTACCGGCGCTTCGGCCAATCCGTCGACGGCGAAGTGATGTCGCGCCAGCTGCTCAACGTGGAGCACGCGATGGGGCTGGCGCGCGCACGCGGGATCGGATGGCTTCTCAACATCGACGCCGACGAGCTTTTCTTCGCGCCGAACGAAGGCGTCGGCGAGCATTTCGCTTCACTCGCGGGGACGTCCCTCGAAACGGTCAGCTACCTCAACTACGAAGCCGTACCCGAGCGTGAGGCGATCGACGATTATTTTCGCGAGGTCGATCTTTTCAAACTGCCCTTCGGGCCGGTGCAGCAGCATCTGGCAGCGCCGCTCGCCCGCGCCCAGCAGGTCACGCCGCAGCTGAAGCCGTTCTTCCATTTTTACGCCAACGGCAAATCGGCGGTGCGGTTGACACAGCAGCCGCCACAGCCTGTGAGCGTGCACCTGTTCCGGCACGAGGCGGGCGCCACGCGCGCCGCTACCAGTGCCCGCCAGTTCGTGCTGCACTACGCCTGCTGCGGCTTCGAGACGTTCTGGACGAAATACGCAACGCTCGGCCGTTTCGCCGACCGCTGGTGGAACCAATACGAGATCGCGGCGTCGATCGGCACATTTCATCTGGAGGCCCGCGACGTGGTCACGGGCGGACACCGCGACGAGGCGCTCGCCTTCTACCGCGGCCGGGTCGCCATCGCCGACGCGAACCGCGCCGAAGCCCTGATCCGCGAAGGTCTCCTCACGCGCTTCGACCAGCCGCGGAGGATCATCGAACAGGCGCGACGCATGTGATCGTGCCTGCAAGCCGAAGACGCGCGACAGCTTGAAAGTCGTCCCGCGCGCTTCGGAGGACAGCCGCCGCATGGCGGACATTACAGAATGAAGGATGCCGTTCGATTAGCAGACTTTAATGTTGTCGACACCCTGAACGATATGCCCAAATTTGGCCGTCTTTCAGCATCCAAATTTTCCCCGAAAATTCCAACAGTAAGCCTTTGTGCAACGGCGGGGATCAGTCCGATGTTTCAGGCGATCGCAGAAGCGCAGAGAGTCCTCATCTTCACAGTCACACTGGTGCTCGGCCTGTCGCCGGCAGTCGCGTCCGCCGCCGCCGCACCACAGCCCGGGACCACCCAGTCCGCGGCTGTCGCCCGGTTGCCCGCCTACCGTCTCGACACGGGCGACAAGGTGCACGTGACCGTCTACGGGGAGGACGATCTCTCGGGCGATTTTGATGTCGATGGCAGCGGCAACGTACAGTTGCCCCTGATTGGGCAGGTTCATGCGGCCGGACTGACGCTGCACCTGTTCGAGCAGGCCATCGCAGCCAAACTTTCAGCCGGCTACTTGATCAATCCTAAAGTCAACGCGGACATCGTCACCTATCGGCCTTTCACGATCTTGGGCGAAGTGAACAAACCGGGCGAATACCCCTATCAAAGCGGCATGAGCGTCCTCAACGCCGTCGCGCTTGGCGGAGGCTATACGTATCGGGCCGACCAGGACGACGTCTATATCCGTCGCAAGGGATCGGACACGGAAGTCGAACTGCCTGCCACCGAACGGACGCCCGTTTATCCCGGCGACACCGTGCGGGTGGACGAGCGCATCTTTTAGAGCGCCTCGCGGACGAAGTGCTGGTGAACCGTTGATTTCGGCTGGCGCTCCCACGGGGAATCGAACCCCGGTTTCAGCCTTGAGAGGGCCGCGTCCTGACCGCTAGACGATGGGAGCATCCGGCGTGAGGGGCGCCTTATACCGGGCAGCCTTTGCCCCTTCAAGCGAAGGGACGTCAGGCGAGTTTGAGCGGATGGAAGTCGCAGTCCCGGAACAGAAATCCTGCGGGCGTGGCCGTCGCAGACGCGTCGAGACCCAAGATCAGCCAGACGAAATCTTCGTCATGCGCGCCGTCGCGATCGCGCGGCGACGGCCAGGGCTCGCCGTTCGGGTGGGAATGATAACAGCCGACGATGTCACGCTCCGTTCCGCGCAAGCGGCGCAGGAGACGGAGGTGTTCCGCCGGGTCGATCTCGAAACGGTCGGGCGCATCGGCCAGATTGCGCGTGGAGTGAAGAGCGAGCGCCTCGATCGCATCACCGCGGCGGACTCCTTCAATCAGTCCGCAGCATTCACGCGGGTAGGTCGAGCGCGCTTCCGCAGTGAGTTGGTCGCGAAGAGCGTGGGGCAAGACGAACAGTCCTGCCGGGACCGCCGGCGTCGCGCCGGTATTATCGGCGCAAGTTGATGCACGTGCCGGCGGGACGCCGGCGGTCCCGGCAGGACTCATTTCGGAGCCGCCGCTGCGCGGATCCGCGCCACGGGGCGGCCGGTGTCCGTGTCGAAGATGTCGACTTCGTCACCTTCGGGCGTGTGCAGGCCGATGACGACGCGGTTGCCGCTCGTTTCGATGCTGGTGATCTTGGCGCCGGGAGGCAATTGGGTGCTCAGGGATGACGTGGTGAAGACGGGGCCGCTCGCGTGATGCCGCGAGAACTGCCGGACGCCGAGTGCGACCATTGCCGCAAACGCCAAAAGGATGAGAACACTCAAAATGCTGACGATGACCACCAACACGCGGTAGGTTGTCGATTTCCTGGGATCTTCGCCCGTGCCGGCAGCCAAAGCTTCTTCCTCCGTAGACGGATCATCGCGCCACGCCGCCGTGGGCGAGAGCGACGCTGGCGTGCGGCTCGACCGCTTCCTGGCGCAGGCGTTGCCCGAATTGAGCCGGTCGCGCCTGCAGGGCCTGATCGATCAGGGCGCCGTCACGCTCAAGGGCGAAAAAATAGGAGGCGGGAACCGGAGGGTCAAACCGGGCGAAGTCTACGACATCGCAATCCCCGAGCCTGCACCGGCCACGCCCCAAGGCGAGGACATCCCGCTCACTGTGGTTTACGAGGACAAGGATCTCATCGTCATCGAGAAGCCCGCGGGCCTTGTCGTCCATCCCGCCGCGGGCAATCCCGACGGCACGCTGGTCAATGCGCTGATCGCTCATTGCGGCAAGGAGTTGACGGGGGTCGGCGGCGTGGCGCGGCCCGGTATCGTCCATCGCCTCGACAAGGATACGTCGGGACTCCTCGTCGCCGCCAAGAACGAGCGCGCCATGGCGAGCCTGGCCAAGCAATTCGCGGCGCATGCCATCGAGCGCGCTTACTACGCCGTCGTCTGGGGCGCACCGCGTCTCGGCGAAGGCCGCATCGAAGGCCAGATCGGGCGCAGCCCCTTCGACCGCAAGCGCATGGCGGTGCTGCGCGGGCAAGGTAAAGAGGCGCGCACGCGCTATCGCGTCATCGAGCGGTACGGCGATCCCGAACGGCCCTTCGCGAGCCTCGTCGAGTGCCGCCTGGAGACCGGGCGCACGCATCAGATCCGTGTGCATTTGACCCATCTCGGCCATCCGCTGATCGGCGACCCGCAGTATGGCCGCGCCCGCCAGCCGCCGCGCCCCAAGACGCCTGCCGAGGAAAAAGCATTCGTCGCCGCGGCCCATTTCCCGCGCCAGGCGCTGCACGCCTACGTGCTGGGGTTCCAACACCCCTCGACGCATAAGGTTATGAGATTTGAGTCTCAATGGCCGCCGGATATGGCCGTGCTGATCGCCAGCCTGAAACACTTGCAGAACGTTTAAATCGACCTAAATACAGACCCTAATTTGGCCACAGTGGGAACTAATGTGGCCGTACCGCATCCTCGGGCGTTAATGTCGGATGCGGAACCGCTGCTGGGCGCGAAGGGCGTGTCCGGTGTTTGCGGTTTCCAAACGGGGCTTGGACGAATGAGCAGTCGTGGCGTGCCGGCCCTTCAAGGCGAAGGCGGGCTCTCGAGATATCTCTCGGAAATCCGGAAGTTTCCGCTTCTGGAGCCGCAGGAGGAGTACATGCTCGCCAAGCGCTGGCGCGAGCATGAAGACCCCGAAGCCGCCCATCGTCTCGTCACCAGCCATCTGCGTCTCGTGGCCAAGATCGCCATGGGCTATCGCGGATACGGCCTGCCCGTTTCCGAAATCGTCTCCGAAGGCAATGTCGGCCTTATGCAGGCGGTGAAGCGCTTCGAGCCCGACCGCGGCTTCCGCCTGGCGACTTACGCCATGTGGTGGATCAGGGCCGCGATCCAGGAATACATCCTGCGCTCGTGGAGCCTCGTGAAGATGGGCACGACGGCCGCGCAGAAGAAGCTGTTCTTCAACCTGCGCAAGGTGAAGAGCAAGATCAACGCGCTGGAGGAAGGCGATCTGCGCCCCGAGCAGGTGACGGAGATCGCGACCAAGCTCGCCGTGCCGGAGGAAGAGGTGATCAATATGAATCGCCGCCTCTCCGCGCCGGACTCCTCGCTCAACGCGCCCTTACGTTCGGATTCCGAATCCGAATGGCAGGACTGGCTCGCCGACGAGACCATCGACCAGGAAACGCGGCTCGCCAATTCCGAAGAACTCGGCGAGCGGCACGAGCTCCTGACGAACGCGCTCGGCGAACTGACCGAACGCGAACGCGACATCATCGAGGCCAGGCGCCTGCGCGACGATCCGGCGACGCTGGAAGAGCTTTCGCAGAAATATGGTGTCTCCAGAGAGCGCGTGCGCCAGATCGAAGTGCGCGCCTTCGAAAAGCTCCAGCACCAGATGAAACGTTCCCTCGCCGAAAAACGCAGCCAGACGATAGCGGCGTAAGCGACTGGCGACATATCTCAGTCCCGCCAATCGTTTGCCGTAAGGTCTGCGGCGAGGGTTGCGTAGTTTTCCGGGCCCAAGCGCGCGGGAGCGCTATCGCAGGCTCTCCAGCTCCTTACGGCACGCTGCCGAAAAATCCCTCATGGGATCGAATGCTTCTTTTGTCACCAGAGTTCTGATGCCGGCCAGGTCTTGGTTCGGCTTGTCGTAAGTATCGAAGATTGTTTTCGCGACTTTGTCGGCTTCCTTGCAGACACCATGCGAAGAGACCGTTCGCATGCGCGCGACCATAGCGTAGAGAGCGACGAGCTTTCCGGGATTGGGAGCATCGGACATGAGCGAATCGACAAACAGCGAGGACCCGGCATTCACAAAATCGCGGTACAGATCCTGACGGCGCATTTTGTCGTTCAGCAACAGCTGTGCCCTCATCTGGCCGTTTTGGGCGAGCCAGGTGCTGAGAAATGACGTCAGCCCACCAATTACGGAACCGGTTAGAGCTGCTATAGCGGGAAGGTATGCGGGATTGAGGACATCTATCGCCATCACATTCACCTCACTCCGCTGCGACGGGCTTGGGGCCGGGTTCCGCCGCGCCTGATTTCCGGCGGCCTGCCAATCGCTGAATAACGACGAAAAATGCCGGCACGAAGAGAACGGCAAGGCAGGTCGAGGCGAGCATGCCGGAACAGGCGGTCATGCCGATCGAGCGGCGGGCGCTCGAGGACGCACCGGTGGCCACGACAAGCGGGGCGACGCCCAGGATAAACGCGAACGACGTCATCAGGATGGCGCGAAAGCGGGAGCGCGCGCCGTCGAGCGCCGCTTCTGCCGCCGACGCACCCCGCACGAGGCTCTCGCGGGCCATTTCCACGATGAGGATCGCGTTCTTGGCCGATAGCGCCATGACGAGCAGAAGCCCGATCTGCACATAAAGGCTGTTCGAGAATCCCACGCCTTTGAGTGCTGTCAGCACCAGAACCGGACCAACTAGCGACATCGGCACTGCAAGCATTACGGCTAGCGGCATCGTCCAGCTTTCATATTGGCCCGCAAGCACGAGATAGACGAGCAGAAGCGCCAGGCCGAAGGCGAGATACATCTGCCCGCTGACGATTTTCTCCTGATAGGACATGCCGGTCCATTCGAAGCCCATTCCGCGCGGCAGCGTGCGTACCGACGCCTGCTCCATCAGGTTCATGGCTTCACCGCTCGACACGCCCGTCGCCGGTACGCCGACGACCGTCGCCGTCGGATAGAGGTTGTAGAGGCTCAGCAGTGAGGGCCCTGTCGTCGGCGTCACACTGACGACCGCGCCCAAAGGAACCACATTGCCGTCGGAATTGCGTAGCGACAGATTGGTGATGTCCTCCGGCTGCAGGCGGAACTGCGAGTCGCCCTGCACATAGACATCGAACGTGTGCGCGAACTTGTTGAACTGTCCGACATAGCTCGAGCCCAGATAGTCGCTGAGAGTCGAAAACACCTGATCAAGGGTGACGTGCAGCTCTTGCACCTGATCGCGGTTGATCGACACGAAATATTGCGGCGCGCTGGTCCGGAACGTGGTCTGGACGGCCTGAAGGCTCGACTGCGCCGCGAGGTTCTCGATCAGCGTGCCGGTAGCCGTCTGCAGCTTGCCGAGATCGGAGCTGCCGTCGCGGAGCTCGACTTCCATGGTGGCGCCGGCGGTGTTGCCGATCCCCTGGATCGCCGGCGGCGGGATGACGAGTACGCTTGCATCGCCGACGTCCTTGAAGGACCCGTTGAGCGACCCCACCAGCGACCGCAAATCGCCGCCGGCACTCCGCGCGCTCCAATCCTTGAGCACGATATAGGCGGCGCCCGCATTGGCGAGGGGCGCATTGCTGTCGAGCGCCGAAATTCCGCTGATTGCGACCACGTGCTCGATATTGGGGTTTCGACGCGCGAGCGTGGATATCCGGTCGAGCGCGCGCTCGGTGCGGCCCAGGGCGGTCCCGTCGGGCAATTGCACGGCACCAATGAGGTAGCCCTGGTCCTCGATGGGCAAAAGCGAAGTCGGAACGCGCGAGAGGCCGAAGAAGACGACAAGAATGATGGCGATCGCCACGCCCGTCATCAGCCCGCTGTGGCGCACGATGCGCGATATGAGCGCGAGATAGCCCCGCTCCACCCGATCGTAGATGGCATTGAATCCGCGGTAAAATGCGTTGCGCTTGTCCATTGGCACCGGCTTGCGCAGCCAAAGCGCGGATTGCGTGGGCGTAAGCGTGACGGCGCTGATCGCGCTGAGGAGCGCCGTGGCGGCGATGACGAGCGCGAACTGCGCATACATCCGCCCGGTGAGTCCCGGCAGAAACGATGCCGGCAGAAACACCGACATCAGCACCAGCGTAATGCCGACGATGGGCGCGAAAAGCTGGCCCATGGCCTCGATGGCGGCGTCCTTTGGAGTCAAGCCCTCCTCGATCTTCCGAGACACGGCTTCCACGACGACGATTGCATCGTCGACCACGATGCCGATGGAGAGCACGATCGCGAACAGCGTCGACAGATTCACCGTGAAGCCGAGCGCCAGCATGATCGCGAACGCGCCGATGATCGTCACCGGCTCGGTCGTGGTGGGCACGAGCATCGCGCGCCAGTCCTGGAGAAATACGAGAATGACCAAGAGAACGAGAAGGACTGCTTCGAACAGCGTTTTGTAGACCTCCTGGACTGACTCGGCGATGAACGTCGTCGTGTCGAACGGCACGCTGTAGACCAGTCCTTTGGGGAACTCGCGCGCGAGTACGACCATCTTCGCGTTTACCTCTTTCTCGACCTGTAGTGCGTTGGCGCCGGGCGTGAGAAATATGCCGATACCGGCCGCGGGCTCGCCGTCCAGCTTGAAGATCTGGCTGTAGGACTGGGCGCCAAGCTCGACGCGGCCCACATCGCGCACGCGCGTGATGGCACCATTCGCTGCCTGTTTGAGGATGATGTCCGCGAATGCGCCGGGATCGCTCAGCCGACCGTGCACGTCAATCGTGTATTGAAAATTTTGTCTCGACGGCGCGGGCGGCATGCCGACCTGTCCAGCGGTGACCTCTTCGCTCTGCTGCTGCAGCGCCTGGACCACGTCGGAGGTCGACAAGCCGCGCGCATACATTTTGTTCGAATCGAGCCACACGCGCATCGCGTAGGGGCCGGCGCCGAAAATATTGACATTGCCGACACCGGGCAGGCGCGCCAGTTCGTCTTTCACGTGAATGGCCGCGTAGTTGGCGAGGTAGAGGCTGTCGTACCGCGCACCCGGCGACGTCAACGCGACAAACTCGAGAATGGACGTCGAGACCTTCTGCACGGTCACGCCTTGCTCCTGCACGGCTTGGGGCAGGCTTGCCAACGCCCTAGTAACGCGGTTCTGCACGAGGATTTGCGCCTGATTGGGATCAGTGCCGACGGTGAAGGTGACGGTCAGCGTGTAGGAGCCGTCGCTGGCACCGTAGGACTGCATGTAGATCATGCCCTCGACGCCGTTCACCTGCTGCTCTATGGGAAGCGCCACAGTATCGATGACGGTTTGCGCGCTGGCGCCCGGATAAATCGTCGTCACCTGCACCGTCGGCGGCGTTACATCGGGATATTCGGAGATCGGCAGCGCCTGAAGGGCCACGACGCCGGCCACGATCATCAGGACCGCGATCACACTGGCGAGGACGGGCCGCTCGATGAAGTATTTTGAGAACATTGTTAGCGGGCTCGGGATTCCGCCGCCGCGGCAACCTGCATCTCAGGCTCGACCCGCTCGCCCGGTACGGCCTTCATCAGGCCCGAAACCACCACGCGATCGCTCGGCGCCAAGCCGCTATCGATCGCGCGCAATCCATCAACCAGCTCTCCGATCTGAACAGTGCGCTCCTCAACCACATTGTTCTCGCCGACAACGAGGGCGTAGCGGCCCCCTTGATCGCTGCCGAGGGCGGCATCGGGAATCAGAAGTGCTCCAGGCTGCTGCGCGACGGGAACGCGCACACGCACAAAGGCGCCGGGCAACAGCAAGCCGTCGTTGTTTGCGAGTATGCCGCGGCCTACCAACGTGCCGGTCGAGGAGGTGAAGGTCGGCGCCGCGTAATCGGCCACGCCGACATGGGGATAGCCCCTTTCCGTCTGAAGTCCCACCTCGACGGGGATCTTGCTCAAATCGGCGAGCGTCAAACGGGATGTTTTTCCGCTTGCCTTGAACCGCAAAACATCCAGCTCGCTGATGTTGAAATTGACGTAGATGGGATTGGTCTGCACGACCGTTGCGAGCTCGGTGGGCGTCGCGCCGCCGCCCACATATTCACCCAGGGAGACTTGGCGCGCGGTGACCACACCGTCATAGGGCGCGCGCACATGCGCATATTCGACGTTCAGCTCGGCGAGCCTGACATTGACTTGGTCCTGCAGCAACGTGGACTGCGCATTGTCACGATTGGCCAGCGCTTGATCGAGCATGGTCTTCGCGATCGCGTTGACCTTGTCGAGTTCGACATACCGATGGTAGGTCGTCTGCGCGTTTTTCAGGCTCGCTTGCGCGCCGAATGCGGCATCCCTGGCCTGCTTCAGTTTGACTTCGTAAAGTTCTGGCTCGATCGTGAAAAGCAGCGTGCCGGCCTTCACAAATGCGCCGTCCGCATAGTCGATGCTGTGAAGATAGCCGGGCACGCGCGCGACGAGATCCGTCGTATTGATGGCGACCGTTGTGCCCGTGACTTCGAGATAGCGATTGATGGAACGCTGGATCGGATACGCGACGGCAACCTTCGGCGGCGGCGGCGGCGCATAATGGTTCTGTTGTCCGCAGGCAGCGACAGCCAAGGCGATCGCGACGCATGTAACCGGAATGCGCATCTCTGACATAAGCCGGCCCATCCCTGGTGCCGAGTCTCGCACGAGAAAAAGCATCACAATTTTAGTGTGGCGACACATACGCTGCAATGCCGCTGCGCGTTACGCGCGGCGCCGGCGATTTGATTCAATTGGGATCGCGCCACCGAAACGATTGTCAATCGCGGTGCTGCGCGGACTACAGATTAATGCGTTTTGCTATGAGCCGATATGCACGTTGCAGTTTCGGATCCCGAACAGCGAGTTCGCATAAACTGCATTCGAACGATACGCGGCAATATTAGCCTCGTTTGACGTCCGGACAGTGCGAAGTTGACGCAGGGAGAAGCGGAAGATCATCTTGCGTGTGCTACATCACCGGATAAAGCCCGTCGCGGTGGTTTCGCCGTGATAGCCCTTGATGCCGATGTCGCGCGCGAGCTGGCTGCGGAAGTCGCGACCGGCGCGCAGGCAATCGAGCGCATGGGCGAAATCGTACTGCGGCCGCCAGCCCAGGTCATGGCGTGCCCGCGCGTTGACATAGACGCGATCGATCTCTGGAAACAGCGACCAACCGCGCGCTGTATAAAGCGACTCGCAATCGGGAAAGAGGCGCTTCACGACCTCTGCTGCCTTGCGGCGCAAGGCCGCCAGATCGTTCTGCGAAAAAGGCGTTGTGGCCGAAACGATATAGCGACCGAATCCGACCGCCGAAGCTCTCTCTATCGCGAGCAGATGCGCATCGACGATGTCGGCGATGTCGGTCCGGCGATAGAGAAGCTCGTTGGCTTGCGCGTTGGCGGGTTCGTATCGCTTGCGCAGAACCGGATCGTCATCGGACTCCGGGAAAAAGCGTGAAGTCCGCAGAACGATCACCGGCAGACGGTGCTTGCGGGCGAAAAGTTCGCAAAGATCTTCGGCCGCCACTTTCGTCACGCCATAGATGTTTTTCGGGATCGGGCGGACGTCTTCCGTGATCCACGCCGCCGGATCGCCGCCCGCGGGCGTCAGCGCCGAGCCGAAGGCGCTTGTCGTGCTTGTGTAAAGAAACGCCTCAGCACCGGCGGCGACGGCTTCTTCCAGCAGCACGAGCGTGCCATGGACATTCGTTTCGACAAAGGCTTCTGCGCTATGCGTCGCGATGTGCGGTTTGTGCAGCGTGGCGGCGTGGACGACGGTGCGGGTGTCCGCCATCGCACGCCGGACGAAGGCGCGATCGGCGACCGAACCGACATGATCCGTAAACGGCGATGCCACGAGATCGAGGCCGCGGGCATCGCGGCCGGCGGCGCGCAGCGTGCGTATCATCGCCTCGCCCAGATGGCCGGCGCTTCCTGTGACAAGAATCGTCATAAGTTCCTCTTAGCGGGAACCTACCGCAAAGCCGCTCGCGAAAAGATAGATGACGCGCATGCGGAATTTTCGTGGCTGCGCCCCGCAATCTTCATTGACCTTCAACTCCTGAAATCGTATATCGCTTTCGGGCCACGCCTCCCCAACGAGGCGCTTCATTCTGGAAGGAATGATCGATGACCGGTATCAAACCGGCCGTGCGCCCAGCACGGCCTTTTTTTTCGTCCGGACCTTGCGCCAAGCGGCCGGGGTGGACGCCTGAAGCTCTGTCCGGTGCGCTTCTGGGGCGCTCGCACCGTTCCAAACCCGGCAAAGCCAAGCTGAAAGACGCCATCGACAAGACGCGCGAGATCCTGCGCATTCCGATGGACTATCGCATCGGCATTGTTCCCGCGTCCGACACGGGCGCGGTCGAAATGGCGCTGTGGTCGCTGCTCGGCCCGCGGCCCGTCGACGTCTTCGCGTGGGAAAGCTTCGGCGAAGATTGGGTAACTGATACCGTCAAACAATTGAAGATCAAGGACGCGCGCACCTTCAAAGCCGACTACGGCAAGCTGCCGGAACTCGACAAGGCCGATCCCGACCACGACATCGTGTTCTTGTGGAACGGCACCACGTCGGGCGTACGCGTGCCGAACGGCGACTGGATCGCCGACGACCGCCAGGGGCTGACCATCTGCGATGCGACAAGTGCTGCGTTCGCGATGCATCTGCCGTGGGCGAAGCTCGATGTGGCGACGTTCTCCTGGCAGAAGGTTCTGGGCGGCGAAGCGGCGCACGGCATGCTCGTGCTGTCGCCCAACGCGGTGGCGCGGCTCGAATCGCACACGCCGGCCTGGCCGATGCCCAAGATCTTCCGCATGACCAAGGGCGGCAAGCTCGTCGAAGGCATCTTCGAGGGCGAAACCATCAACACGCCGTCGATGCTGGCCGTCGAGGACTATCTCGACACGCTGCAATGGGCCACGGATATCGGCGGTCTCGATGCGCTTATCGCGCGCGCCGACGCCAATCTTTCCGTTCTCATGGCGTGGGTGCGCCAGAGCGAATGGGCCGCATTCCTCGCGGAGGATGCACATGCGCGCTCCAACACGTCGGTGTGCCTCAAGATCGTCGATCCGTGGTTCACGAAGCTCCCGGCGGAGGCGCGGGCCGATGCCGCGAAGAAGCTCGCGAGCCTTCTCGAGAAGGAAGGTGTGGCGCTCGACGTCGGCGCCTATCGCAGCGCCCCGCCGGGCCTGCGCATCTGGTGCGGCGCGACCGTGGAGGCAAGCGATCTCGAAGCGTTGACGCCCTGGCTTGATTGGGCCTGGGGGCAGATAAAAGCCGCGTAAAAGGCTGAGTGAGGAAAACCAGCGGGGAGACCGCGAAGATGTTCGAGCCGGAGAATCGACTGGAAGAAGCGTTGTTGAAAGCCAAGGACGACGTCCTTGCGCGACCCGTCTTCTATCAGCTCCTGATGACCGAGCCCCTGGTCGTCGCGGGCGACCTTGTGCGCAAGGCGGAAGGAGCGTCAGCCGACGGCATGAACCTCGCGGTGATCCGTCACAACGGCCGCGACTACCACCCCATCTTCACCTCGTTCACGCGGCTCAGAGCCATCGCGCCCGACGAGAAGCGCCATTTCCTCGCGGTGGGCCGCGACCTGTTTCTGCGCACGAAGGGCGCCGATTTCGCGCTTAATCCGAGTTCGGAACTCGGCAAGGTGCTGATGGCGAACGAGATCGCGTTCTGGCTCGATCCCTCCGCGCGGGCACGCCGCGCGCTCCAGCGCAATCAGCCGCACATCATCGTGACGGTCCCGCAGGAAAGCCCGCGCAAGCTCATCGAGGCGTTGAGCATCCTGTTCGTCAATCGCCACGACGTGGTGCAGGCTTCTCTGCTCGAAGTCGCATTCAGCGACCGCAAGGAACCGCCCCATCCATTGATCGTCGTCGAGACCGAAGGCAATTGGCCCAAGATCTCCGGCGAGATCGCCGAACTCGCCGCCGCCGTCGTGCCCGACATGATCCTCGACGTCGTGCCCCACGATCGCACCCGTTCCGATCCGCGACTGGTCGAACCGCTCGCCGCCGTCAAACCCTTTTTCCAGCGAAAACCCACGGAGTAACCTGATGCCGCGTGTCCTGATTGCCGACAAGCTTTCGCCTGCAGCGCTTGCCATCTTCAAGGAGCGCGGCGTCGATGCCGACGTGAAGACTGGCCTCTCGAAAGACGAATTGCTCGCCATCGTCGCCGACTACGACGGCATCGCCATCCGCTCGGCGACCAAAGTCACCGCCGAGGTGATCAAGGCCGCGAAGAAGCTCAAGGTCGTAGGCCGCGCCGGCATCGGCGTCGACAATGTCGACATTCCGGCGGCGACGGCGGCGGGCGTCATCGTCATGAACACGCCCTTCGGCAATTCGATCACCACCGCCGAACACGCCATCGCGCTCATGATGGCGCTGGCGCGCGAATTGCCGGCGGCGAACGCCTCGACCCATGCCGGAAAATGGGAAAAGAACCGGTTCATGGGCGTCGAGCTCTACGGCAAGACGCTGGGCCTGATCGGCGCCGGCAATATCGGCTCCATCGTGGCCGACCGCGCCAAGGGCCTGAAGATGAAGGTCGTGGCCTACGATCCCTTCCTGTCGCCGGAACGCGCGCAGGATCTCGGCATCGAGAAGGTCGAGCTCAACGATCTCCTCGCCCGCGCCGATTTCATCACGCTGCACACGCCGCTCACCAGCGAGACGCGCAACATCATCTCGGCCGACGCCATCAACCGCATGAAGAAGGGCGTGCGCATCGTCAATTGCGCGCGGGGCGGACTGATCGACGAGGCGGCGCTGAAGGCCGCGCTCGATTCCGGCCATGTGGCGGGCGCGGCGCTCGACGTATTCGACGAAGAGCCCGCGAAGGAGAACGCCCTCTTCGGCAGCGACAAGGTCGTCGCCACGCCGCATCTGGGCGCCTCGACCAGCGAGGCGCAGGAAAACGTGGCGCTGCAGGTGGCCGAGCAGATCTCGGACTATCTGCTGACGGGCGCCATCACCAACGCGCTCAACATGCCGTCCATCTCCGCGGAAGAGGCGCAAAAGGTGAGGCCCTGGATCTCGCTCGCCGAAAAACTCGGCGCGTTTGCGGGGCAGCTCACGGCGACAAGCCTGAGCGCGGTCGACATTCTCTACGAGGGCTCGTCGTCGCTTCTCAACACGCGCGCGCTCACGCAGGCCGCGCTTGCAGGACTTCTGAAACCCGCGCTCAGCGACGTGAACATGGTCAATGCGCCCATCGTCGCGAAGGAACGCGGCGTCAAGGTGAGCGAGACGCGCCGCGACCGGCAGGGCATCTATGAAGGCTTCATCAAGGTCACCGTGACGCTTAACGACGGCACGACGCGCCGCGTCGCCGGCACGGTCTTCTCCGACGGCCGGCCGCGCCTCATCCAGATCAAGGACATCAACATGGACGCGGAGTTTGCGCCGCACATGCTCTATGTGATCAACGAGGACAAGCCGGGCTTCATCGGGCGCCTCGGCACGCTGCTGGGCGAAGCGAAGGTCAATATCGCCTCCTTCGCGCTTGGGCGCAGCGCGCCCGGCGCCGACGCCATTGCGCTGGTTGAGGTGGACGGCGGCATCGACGAGAAAGTGCTCGCGACGATCCGCAAACTCCCGCTTGTGAAACAGGCGAACGCACTCTCGTTCTGATCGAACCGAAGAAAAAGGCCTCGCGTCGGAAGACGCGAGGCCTCTGTGGCGTTCTTCGAAGCGAAGGTATCAGCGCTTCTGCTGGTTTCCCTGCTGATTCTGATTGTGGCTAGCGTCCTTCTTCTGGGACTCCATGCGATCGCGTTCCGACGCCGGCACGTTTTTCTGTTCGCTCTGGTTGCGCTCATTGGGATTGAGCTTCTGATTCTGTTTGTCCTGCTGGTTGCGATTGTCCATTGCGAGACAGCTCCTTTCGTTGAAGCAGAGACAACGTCTGCAAAGTGGCGACGTTCCGATTCTCAAAGTCTTTTAAGCATCTAGCAGCCATCACATCTTCGCGGCGCGCAAGAAGCGCGGCGCGCACGTAACCTCCGATGATCGTCGCTGTACGGATCGAGTGCATACGGGAAACTTCTTTTGCGTTGCGGATTACCAAACTGTCGGGGCTCTTCGGGAGATTTGAGAATGAAAAGCCTGATTGTTCCTGCCGCCGCAGCGCTCGTGCTCTCCATCGGCACAGCCTCGGCCCAGACCTATGAGTCCCATACGACGACGACGCAGACCTCGCCGGAAAGCGGAACGCAGACGACCACGTCGACCACGGAACGCGACGACGGTTATGCTACATTCCGCAAAACTGTGACGGCAACGCACCATTACGATGACGGCACGTTTGCAGCGCCTGCGGGCTACACCTACACGCGCTACAATGTCGGAGACCACGTGCCGGGCGTATTGCTGAGCAGCGACGGTCTGATGCTGACCGACTACGCGAACTATCAACTCGTGGCACCGCCGCGCGGCCTCGAGTGGATTCGCGTGGGTAACGATGCACTCCTCGTGAACCGCGCAAATGGCGAAGTGATCCAGACGGATTACGGCCTGTTCGAATAGTCCGGTCCTCGGACTGTCGTCACGCGCCGTCGGGCATAACGCGCCCGGCGGCGCTTGTTTTTGCCTGCGCGCGCCTTACGTTTTTCCCGCCGCACTGCGGGAGGATGCGCATGTCGCCGCTCTTTGCTGTCGCCGTCGCCTGGATCGTATGGATCGTATCCTGGCTCGTTGCTGCGCTTTGGGCCGACCCTGCCACCAGCCGGCCCGGCCTCGGCACCGAATGGCCTTATCGCGTGATTACGTTCGCGGGCGCGTTTCTGCTTTTCGGCGCGTTCCGGTTTCCGCGCTACGGTTTTCATCTGTGGCATACCGAGGCCGCGGCGGCATGGATATGCGTTACAGTTGCCGTGCTTGGCTTTGCCTTCACATGGTGGGCACGCATTCATCTGAGCCGGCTCTGGTCGAGCTCGGTGACGCGCAAGGCCGATCACCACGTGGTCGACACCGGACCCTATGCGCTGGTGCGCCATCCCATCTATACGGGCATGATCACCGCCCTGCTCGCCACGGCGGCCCTGAGCGGCAAGACCAGCGCATTTCTCGGTGCCTTCATCATGATCGCAGGTTTCGTGCGCAAAGCGCGCCTGGAAGAGAGCTTCCTGCGCGATCAGCTGGGCGCGGAAGCCTATGATTCGTATCGTCGCAGGGTGCCGATGCTGGTGCCTTTCGGCCCCAAATCGGCCTGACATCGCGGAACAAGACCCGCTATAGTCCCTCACCGTGCCCAGCGGAATGGTTCGTGCGGGCCTTAATGATCCGGGTACGGTATAATGTCGAACGTTGCCGTGATCGGCGCCCAGTGGGGCGACGAGGGCAAGGGCAAGATCGTGGACTGGCTGTCGGCGCGCGCCGACGTGGTCGTCCGGTTCCAGGGCGGCCACAATGCCGGTCATACACTCGTCATCGACGGCAAGACCTACAAGCTGAGCCTGCTGCCTTCGGGCGTCGTGCGCAAAGGCAAGTTCGCCATCATCGGCAACGGCGTCGTCGTCGATCCCTGGGCGTTCGTCGCGGAAGTGGAGAAGCTGCAGGGCGAGGGCGTGGAGATCACGCCGGAAGGCTTGCTCGTCGCAGAGAACGCCGTCCTCATCCTGGGCCTGCATCGCGAGCTCGACGGCGCGCGCGAATCGTCGAACAGCCTGCAGCGCATCGGCACCACCAAGCGCGGCATCGGTCCGGCGTACGAGGACAAGGTCGGGCGGCGCGCCATCCGCGTGATCGATCTGGCCGATCCGCAGACCTTGCCCGCGAAGGTCGAACGCCTTCTGGCACATCACAATGCGCTTCGCCGCGGCATGGGCCTGGGAGAGCTCGAAGCGGCACCGCTCGTCAAAGAACTTCTCGCCATTGCGCCGCGCGTTCTCCCGTTCGCGGGCTGCAGCTGGCGCAGGCTCGACGAAGCGCGCCGCGCCGGCAAGCGCATCCTTTTCGAAGGCGCGCAGGCCGTGCTGCTCGACGTCGATCACGGCACCTATCCGTTCGTCACGTCGTCCAATACGGTCGCGGGACAGGCGGCAACGGGCTCGGGCTGCGGACCGCGCGACGTGGGTTATGTGCTCGGCATCGCCAAGGCCTACACCACGCGCGTCGGCGAAGGCCCCTTCCCCACCGAACTGACCGATGCGATCGGCGAGAAGATCGGCCAGCGCGGCGCCGAGTTCGGCACGGTGACGGGACGCAAGCGCCGCTGCGGCTGGTTCGATTCCGTCCTCGTGCGCCAGACGGTGATCACCGGCGGCATCGATGGCATTGCGCTAACCAAGCTCGACGTGCTTGACGGCTTCGACGAGATCAAGATGTGCGTCGGCTACCGCCTTGACGGCCGCGGGATCGATTACCTGCCAGCCGATGCGGTCGAACAGGCGCGCTGTGTGCCCATCTACGAGACCATGGAAGGCTGGCAGGAATCCACGCGCGGTGCGCGCTCCTGGGCCCAACTCCCGGCCACGGCCGTGAAATACATCCGCCGGGTGGAAGAGCTGATCGCGGCACCCGTGGCGCTTCTGTCCACCAGCCCCGAGCGCGAGGACACCATCCTCGTCCGCGATCCGTTCGTCGACCGCTGACCCCTCTTGCCAGCAGCCAGGCTTCCGCCCACGCTCCCGGGCAAAGCTATCGCTACGGAGGAGACACCCATGTTGAAGACCCGGTTTACGGAGATGTTCGGCGTCGCGGCCCCCATCACCTGCGGCGGCATGACCCGCGTGGGCAAGGCGGAGCTGATCGGCGCCGTAGCCAATGCCGGTGCGCTCGGCTTCATCACCGCGCATTCGGCGGGCAAGCCCGAAGATCTCGCGAAGGAGCTGAAACGCTGCCGCGACATGACCGACAAGCCGTTCGGCGTGAACCTTACGATCCTGCCGTCGATAACGCCCATTCCTTATGACGAATACCGCGAAGCCATCATCGAAGGCGGCATCAAGATCGTGGAGACGGCCGGCAACAATCCGCAGCCGCATCTGCCGCGCTTCAAGGAAGCGGGCGTGAAGGTCATCCACAAGTGCACGAGCGTGCGCCACGCCGTGAAGGCGCAGTCGATCGGCGTCGACTGCGTGTCGATCGACGGCCTGGAATGCGCTGGCCATCCTGGCGAAGACGATGTCGGCGGCCTCGTGCTGTTCCCCTGCACCGCGGACAAGCTGACCATCCCGATCATCGCCTCGGGCGGCATCGCGGATGCGCGCGGGCTCGTGGCGGCGCTGGCGCTGGGCTGCGACGGCGTCAACATGGGCACGCGCTTCATGGCGACCAAGGAAGCGCCCATCCATCAGCATGTGAAAGAACAGATCGTCGCCAACGACGAGCGCGGCACCAATCTCATCTTCCGCACCCTGCACAACACGGCGCGCGTGGCGAAGAATGCGATCAGCGACGAAGTTGTCGCCATCGAGAAACGCGGCAACGCCACCTTCGCTGACGTGAAGGATCTGGTCGCCGGCGTGCGCGGCGCAGACGTGCTCGACAAGGGCGAAATGGATGCGGGCATCTGGTCGGCCGGACAGACGCAAGGCCTGATCCACGATATCCCGTCCTGCGCCGAGCTCGTCAGCCGTATCATGAAGGAAGCGGAATCCATCATCCGCGGCCGTCTGGACAAAGCGCTGGCCTGACATCGCCGGGGGGGACATGCCTGAAGCGGTAGGATCGACGTTCGGTGGCGGCTTCGAGGGCATTGGCGGCCTCATCTTTTTTGTGCTTTATCTGGTGCTTGGCCCGGGCGCGGTGATCTTTCACAGCACGCGCTGGGCTTTCCATCGCTACAGCCTCGCCACCCAGAGCCATGCCACGCTCGGATACAACGACCTCGAGACGATCCGCCAATGCCTGCCCTGGAACGTCATCATCGCCATGATCCCGGCGATTCCTTACGTCTTCGCGCTGTTTGGGAAATAATGGGCCCGGAATTCGGAAAATTCGCCTCTGCTGTCCGTCATAGCCAGTGCGCGCCTCACGCGATCGGAACTCCCGATGAAATGTCCTGACTGCGGCAAGGAAATGATCCTCGTGGAGAAGTTCACGATGCTGGGTGACGATCTCAGGACGTATCGCTGCAGGTCTTGTGGCAAGGACCATGACGTCAATCTCGGCACCGCGCTCTGGAAGCTGATGTCCGACGCGAACAAGTCGGACGAAGAGAAATAGCGCGCCCCGAAGGGTTCAGCCGTCTTTCCCCTGCAAGTGATTGAGCGGGCCGTGGCCGCGGCCCAAGCCGGGCGCGGTTTCCAGGGCGCTGCGGAGGAAGTGCATGGCGCGCGTGATGGCCGCTTCGAGGCCGCGCCCCTCCGCCAGTCCGACGGCGATCGCCGTCGCGTAGGTGCAGCCGGTTCCATGGGTGTGCCGCGTCGCGATGCGGGGCATGGCAAACGTCTCCCGTCCATCCCTCGCGATGAGCGTGTCGACGAGCGCATCTCCGGCGCCGTGTCCACCCTTGATGAGAACCGCACGCGCGCCCGCGCCAAGCAGCGCTTCGCCCGCCATCGCGATACCGCCCGCGCTGTCGCAGGCGATGCCCGTCAGCAATTCCGCCTCGGGGAGGTTGGGCGTGATCAGCGCGGCAAGCGGCATCAAGGTGTCGTGCAGAACCGTTTGCCCCAGATCGTCGAGAAGACGTGTGCCGCTTGTCGATGCGAGCACGGGATCGAGCACGACAGGAATGCCCGCCGCATGCTTGCGCAGGGTCTCGGCCACGGCTGCCGCGATCTCGCCCGAACCCAGCATGCCGATCTTGATGACGTCGGCGCCGATATCGTCGAGGCAGGCGCGGATTTGGGCGGCGACGAAATCGGGCGGCATCAACTGGACGGCGTATATACCCGTCGTGTCCTGCACCGTCACCGCGGTGATCGCCGTCATGGCGTAGGAGCCGAGCGCCGTTGCCGTCTTGATGTCGGCCTGTATGCCGGCGCCGCCGCTGGAATCGGATCCCGCGACGGCGAGAAGTCGCTTCGTCATGCCCCGTTTTAGCAAATCCCGCCGTCAGGACCGAGCAGCCGTTCTGTTGGGCAGGCTTTGCGCGCGATCTGGGCAGCCTTCATCCGGCCGCGCCGCGTTGCCTATTGTTTGCGCGAACTGCCTGGCTTCAATGCGCCGCAGACGGAACATTTTCGGGCATCTGCCTGAAATACTTGCGATGGACAGTGCATCATCGCGTGGATTTACTTATTACAACCTAATCTATGCTTATAAATTGTCACTTCAGATCAAATTTTGACTTTGAAATAAATGGGCGACTGCATGACTCGCGGCGCAATTCTGCAACACTACGCGTCAATTATAGGCCATTTATCGAATTTTCCGATTGCGCACTGCAGCAAAAGGCTCATCATATTTTTGTGACGTGCGATCGGGGCTGGAGGAGCGCGGAGTGCTCATTCCGAAATAATCGATAGTGCTTCACGACGTTATGATCGGATCACACAATAATACTGTGTATCCGCATAATAAAACACGTGTGACTGGAGCGTCTATATTTTAACCCGACGCCCCAACCGGAGCTGCCGATAACGGGCCCGGCGTTGCGCGCAAGGGGGAAGACGCAAGCAGCGAACAGACTGCCGGGAGGGAACCGCCATTCGTGTCGCTCGCGCGACCAAAAGAAGGGGTCTCCTTATGGTATCGTCTCATGCTTCCACCACGCGTCTCGGGCGGGCCTTGCTGCTCGGGACGGCCATTGCCGCCATCACCGCCACCGCACAGTCTTCCGCCTACGCACAAACCACCGTCGCCAGCAACGACGAGACCGAAACCGTCATCGTGACGGGCACGCGCGTGAGCGGCATGAAAGCCGCGGACAGCGCCGCACCGATCCAGATTGTCGGCGCCGATGCGCTTTCGCATGTCGGGCAAGTCAGCCTTGCCGACGCGCTGCAACAACAGGTGCCCTCCTTCAACATGGAGAATACGGGCACCGGCGGCGACCTCGGCGATTTCGTCCTCTCCGCGGCGCTGCGCGGTTTGAGTCCCAACGAAACACTGGTCCTTGTCGACGGCAAACGCCTGCATCCGACAGCGGACCTGCAGGTCGATGCCGGCGTCTATCAAGGCGCGTTCGCCCCCGACCTGAGCTGGATCCCGGTCAGCTCGATCGATCACGTCGAAGTGCTGCTCGACGGCGCCGCCGCGCAATACGGCAGCGACGCGGTGGCAGGCGTGGTCAATATCATTCTCAAGAGCGATCCCGATGCGGGCGTGGCCCAGGCCACGATCGGCCAGCTCGACCAAGGCGGCGGCGAATCCTACGATCTGACCATCAACAAGGGCTTCGCGCTCGGCGACAAGGGCTTCCTCAATCTCACTTACGACCGGCGCTATCATGGCTTCGCCAAGCTCGGCGGCCCCGACGTGCGCGTCGCCAACCCGGACGGCACGCCTCTCGCAGGCCTCAGCTACGATCCGACGACAATTCCGGGCTATCCCGACGTCAATCGCATCGATTGGGAACCGTGGTCGGAGATGTCGACCTATGCGTTCAACTCCGGCTACGATCTTGCCAGCAACGTGCACGCTTACGCCTTCGGGAGCTACGGCACGCGCGACGCGGCCGGCTACGAGAACATCCGTCTGCCGAGCCTCATAGTCGGCATTCCGAACGCGGGCGGCGTTGGCTACACGGCGGCGCCTATCGGCACACCGGGATCCGTCGTCTACGCGCCAAAAGGCTTCGATCCTTTGGAGAACATCATCGAGACGAGCTACACTTGGACCGGCGGCTTCAAGGGTGAGCTCTGGGGCTTCAACTGGGATCTCTCGTCCACCTACGGCAAAGACACCAACAACATCTACACGAACCATTCGGCCAACCGCTCGCTGTGGCTGGCGACGGGTGTTACGCCGACGAATTTCTACGATGGCGCATTCGTCTCGACCGAGTGGACCAACACCGTCGATCTCACCCGCGAATTCAACGTCGGACTTTATTCGCCGCTGACCGTGGCTTTCGGCGGTGAAGAGCGCGAGGACACCTATCAGATCCAGCAGGGTGACTATGCGTCGACCTATGAGGAAGGCGGCCAGTCGTTCCCGGGCTTCCTGTCGACCGACGCCGGCACCCACGATCGCAAGAACTACGCGGGCTATGTCGACTTTACGATCTTCCCGATCGAGCCGCTGCAGATCGACGTCGCCGGTCGCTACGAGCACTACACCGACTTCGGCAATGCGCCGATCGGCAAGGTCACGGCGCGTTACGACATCACGCCGGAGCTCGCAATCCGCGGCACGGCGTCGACCGGCTTCCGTGCACCGACCTTGGGCGAAGAATATTATTCGGCCACCAACGTCGCGCCGACCTACGCCTTCGTGCAATTGCCGCCGGACTCGGCAGCCGCAGCCCAGCTCGGACTGCAGCCGCTGAAGCCGGAGCATTCGACGAACTACAGCATTGGTTTCGTCGCCAAGCCACTCGACGATGTCACCATGACGCTCGACGCCTACAGCATCTCGGTGCGCGACCGCATCTACTCGACCGGTTCGCTTTACGGCAGCGCCGGCGGCGTGGTCGTCTCGCCCGCAGTCAACAGCGCTATCGCCGCTCACGGCAACGTCCTCGATCCGACCGTCGTCTGCTGCGGTTATACCGGCATCAACATCTTCACCAATGGTCTGGCCACCGACACCAAAGGCCTCGACTTCACGGCCAATTACACGTCTGACTTCGACGACTACGGCAGCGTGCTCTGGACGGCCGCCGCGAACTACACGGTCACGACGATCCAGAGCTATGTGGCAACGACGCCGCAATTGGCGCCGCAGCCGCTCTTCTCGCAGACGTCGCTGACGACGCTGACCGACGCAACGCCCAAAGCGAAAGTCATCCTGGCCGGCGACTGGACGCTCGGCGATTGGGGCGTCCGGCTTCAGGAGACGATCTACGGCGCAGTGTCGGTCGAGGACAGCCCCGACGGCGTGAACTTCTACAAGGACGAAGTTCCACTATCGGCTATCACCGACCTCGAGCTCGATTACAACATCACGCACAATCTGATGCTGACGCTCGGCTCCAACAACCTCTTCGACAAAACGCCCCCGAAGGTTTCGCCCGACCATACCGGCGCGAATATCTACTACGCCCCGAACGGGATCTCGCCTTACGGCATCGGCGGCGGCTTCTATTACGCGCGCGTCACGATCAAACTTTGATCGCAGCGAGCGGCTTACGGCGAAGGCGGATCCCCCGAGGGATTCGCCTTCGGCTTTTTTGAGCGTGGTGAAATGTGCGTGAGCGCGTATTTTCGATATTTCTATTGCTCATTCTCTGTGCGCAGAATGTTCAATCTTTGTGCTGAGTTTGGCGCCGCGTGACCTATGCGTCAAAATGCCTGCACAATCGGCAACACAGCATGCGTTCAACACGGCGATACGCACTTCACGTGATGGATTTTTTGCATTGTGATGTCGTGCAGGTGCGGCGGAAGGAATTTGCTCATGAGCGATGATAATCAAAGCCCGATGGATCGGCGCTCGCTTCTGAAGCTGATCGGCACGGCTGCCGGCAGCACCGTGATGTACCAGGCGATGAGCGAGCTGGGCTACGCCGGCCAATCCGACTTCGTTGGCCCCGTCAAACTCGAAGGCCATGCGAAAGGCGCATCCGTTCTCATTCTCGGTGCGGGCTGGGCGGGCATGGTTGCCGCCTACGAGCTCGGCAAGGCCGGCTACAAGGTCCATGTCCTCGAATACAACAATCGCGCCGGTGGCCGGAACTGGTCGCTTTACGGCGGCGACACCTACACCGAACTCGGCGGCGCCACGCAGCACGTGCATTTCGACAAGGGTCTTTACATCAATCCCGGCCCCTGGCGCCTGCCGCATCACCACCGCGCCATTCTCTATTACTGCAAGCTGCTGAACATTCCGCTTGAGCCGTTCGTGCAGGCGAACTATGCGGCCTATGTCCACTCCGATCGCGCGTTCGGCGGACAGCCCAAGCGCTATCGCGAGGTGCACGCGGATTTCAACGGCTACGTCGCCGAGACGCTCGCGAAAGCCACAAACCAGTCGAAGCTCGATCAGCCCGTCACCCAGGAAGACAAGGAGCGTCTGCTCGAGGCGATGCGGGCCTGGGGGGCGCTCGACAAGAACTACGAGTACAAGAAAGGGTTGATCGCGAGCGAGCGGCGCGGCTGGGTGAAGGACCCGGGCGGCGGGCTCAGCGCCACGCCCATTCCGTCCCAGCCGATGGCGATGAACGACCTCCTCAAATCGGGATTGTGGTCGTCGATCCTCGCGGGCCACATCTACGAATTCCAGAACATGATCTTCCAGCCCGTCGGCGGCATGGGCACAATCGGCAAGGCCTTCGGCAAGAAGCTCGACCACATCATCCAGTACAACGCCAAGGTCACCAGCATCCATCAGGACGCCAAGGGCGTCACAGCGACCTATGTCGATTCGAAAAGAGGCGGCGCGCCGCGGCAGATCCATGCCGACTGGTGCGTGTGCACGATCCCCGCATCGATCTTGAGCCAGATTCCGATGAATGTCGGCGCCCCGATGCAGAACGCCATCAATGCGCTCTATTACGATGCGTCGATCAAGATCGGTTTGCAGTTCAAGCGCCGCTTCTGGGAAGAAGACGACATGATCTATGGCGGCATGAGCTACACGGACCAGCAGATCGGCATGATCGGCTATCCGAGTACGGGCTATTTCAAGAAAGGCCCCGCGGTGCTGCTCGGCGCTTACACCTTCGGCATGAACGCGTTCAACCTCACGGCCATGTCGCCTGAGGATCGCATCAAGGTGGCGCTCGAGAACGGCGCCAAGATCCACCCGCAATACAAATCGGAATTCCAGCACGGCGTGGCGGTGGGCTGGCATCGCGTGCCGTGGACGCTCGGTTGTGCGGCGCATTGGACCGACGAACTGCGCGCGGAGCATTACGACAACCTTTGTCAGATCGACGGTCGCATCGTGCTCGCGGGCGAGCATGCCTCGCGTCTGCCAGCCTGGCAGGAAGGTGCGATCCTGTCGTCGCTCGACGCGATCACGCGCCTGCATCAACGCGTGCTGGCGAGCTAGGGGAGATCGATGAAGCGACTCGTTATGCCAACGCTGGTGCTTGCGGCGGCGTTTTTGTTCTCCGCCGGCGCCTCCGCGCAGGACTATTTCTCCGGCCATTTCGCGCAGCAGAGCGGCGAGGCGGTGTTCAAGAACATCTGTCAGGGCTGCCATATGCCGAATGCGCAGGGCGCGGTCGGCGCGGGCCGCTATCCGGCGCTCGCCAAAAATCCCAAGCTCGTCGAGCCCGGCTATCCCGTGATGATGGTGATGAACGGCAACAAGGCGATGCCGAGCTTCGGCGGCGAACTCGATGACACGCAGATCGCCAATGTGGTCAATTACGTGCGCACGCATTTCGGCAATCATTATACGGATGCGGTGACGCCCGCGTTCGTGGCGTCCGCACGGCCGGCCGGCATGAGGCCGGCGGGCAAGGCAAAAGAGCATAACTGACGCTTAAACACTCCAGGAGGGGATTTCATGATCAAGCAGATTGCGGCCGCAGCCACGCTGGCGGCCTTCGGACTTTCGGGTTGCGCCTCGATGATGTCGATGGGCGCGCCGGACATCAGCCGCCTCGAGATTCCGAACATACCGATCAAGATCGCGGCCGCCGTCACCGTGCCACCGGGCTACACGACCTATTACATCTCGGGCGCTGGCCCTGCCGTTGCCGATCCTTCGGCGCCTATGGGCAGCGTCAAGCGCTACGGCGATACGGAGACGCAGACGGCGTCCGCGCTCGCGCAGCTGAAGGCGACCATGGCCAAGCTGGGCCTCACCTTCGGCGACATCGTGGAAGCGCATGTCTTCCTCGTCGGCGATCCCGACAATGGCGGCAAGATGGATTTCATGGGCATGAACAGGGCATGGTCGAAGGAATTCGGCACGCCCGAGCAGCCCAACAAGCCCGCGCGCGCGGCCGTCCAGGTGGCGGGCCTCGCCTTCCCAGGCGGCCTCGTCGAAATCGAATTCATCGCGGCGAAAAAAGCGAAGTAGCGGACTCGATTCCACCTCCCCCTTGCGGGGAGGTGGCAATCCGGACTTACGTCGCCACTTCTTCGATCGAGGCGACGATGTCGTGGACGACTTCGCGCACGACACTTTCGTCTTCGCCTTCCGCCATCACGCGAATGACGGGTTCGGTGCCCGATTTGCGCACCAGGATGCGGCCGGTGCCGTTGAGGCGCGCTTCGCCCGCCTTGATGCGCTCCGTTACGCGGGCGTCGGTGAGCGGCGAGCCGTTGCGGAAACGCACATTCTCGAGCACCTGCGGCAGCGGATCGAAGACATGCGCCGCCTCGCTCGCGGGCTTGTTGTCATCGGCCAGCACGGCCAAGACCTGCAGGGCCGCTACGACGCCGTCGCCCGTGGTGCCGAAATCGTTGAGGATGATGTGGCCGGACTGTTCACCACCCACATTGTAGCCGCCCCGGTTCATCATCTCGACGACGTAGCGATCGCCGACGGAGGCGCGGCCCAGCTTCAGCTCGAGGGTCTTCAGATAGCGTTCCAGGCCCGCATTCGACATCACCGTGCCGACCACGCCTGAGCCCTTGAGCTTGCCCGTCTTCGACCAGGAGCGCGCGATGAGCGCCAGGATCTGGTCTCCGTCGATGAGATTGCCCTCTTCGTCGGCCATCACCACGCGATCCGCATCGCCGTCGAGCGCGATGCCGAAATCGGCTCTACGCTCGCGCACCTTGCGCTGCATGGCTTCCGGGCTGGTCGAGCCGCATTCGTTGTTGATGTTGAGACCGTTCGGCTCGTCGCCGATGGCGATCACTTCGGCGCCCAGCTCCCACAGGATGGCGGGTGCCACTTTGTAAGCCGCGCCGTGCGCGCAATCGATGACGACGCGCAGGCCGTCGAGCGTCAGCTGCTTGGGGAAGGTGCGTTTGGCGAATTCGATGTAGCGGGCCTGCGCATCGTCGATGCGCTTGGCGCGGCCGATCTTGCGCGGCTTGGCGAGGCCGTCCTCGAGGCCGTTCTCCATGAGCGCTTCGATCTGCATCTCGTGCTCGTCGGAGAGCTTCTGACCGTCCGGGCCGAAAAACTTGATGCCGTTGTCCTCGAAATGATTGTGCGAGGCCGAGATCATCACGCCGAGGTCGGCGCGCAGCGAACGCGTCAGCATGGCGACGGCTGGCGTCGGCAAGGGACCAAACTGGAACACGTCCATGCCCACGGAGGTGAAGCCCGCGACCAGCGCGGACTCGATCATGTAGCCGGAAAGCCGGGTGTCCTTGCCGATCACGACGCGGTGGAGGTGGTCGCCGCGGGTAAAGATGCGGCCGGCCGCCATTCCCGCCTTCATGGCGATCTCGGGCGTCACCGGGAAAATATTGGCGCGCCCGCGGATGCCATCCGTTCCAAACAGCTTTCGGTTCATCGTGAAATGCCCTGCGCAGTGCCCCTCAGGGGCTTTGTACCACCATAAATTCTAGCAGCTTTCATGCCGCGGCGGGTCTGGCCTAAAGGCCTATAGAGCGGGCTCGTCGCCCCAGAGCCTGTTGCCCCCAAGCGCCCGCTGGACGAGGAGGCCGTCCTTCAGCGCTCCCGGCTCGTGGGTGCGGATATAGTCCGCCCCCTTCGCGGCTGCAAACAGTTCGGCTGCCAGCGTGGCCGCACCGGCCTCCTGGGGTCCTTTTCCCGTGATTTTCCTGAGGAAGGACTTCCGGGACACCGAAACCAGGACGGGCAGCGAGAAGGCTCGCCTGAGCGTCTCAAGGTGACGCAGGACCTTGTAGGAGGCTTCGGGGTCCGTACCCAGGAAGAACCCCATCCCTGGGTCCAGGATGAGCCGCTCCCGGGCAATTCCTGCCGCTTCCAGGAGCGGGAGCCTGCGGCCGAAGAAGGTCAGGACCCGGTCGAGGATCTCGGCAGGGCTGACGGCGATGCGCTCGGCCCGGCCCCCCTCCTGGACGGCATGCATGACGATCAGGTTCGCCTCTGCGGCCGCCAGCCGCTCGTAGATCTCGGGATGGCGGAAGCCCTGCACGTCGTTGAGGTAGTCGACGTCCTGCTCAAGCGCCCAAAGCTGAACCTCCGGCGAAAACGTATCGACGGAGATGGGTATGCCCTTTGCGCGCAAGGCCGCGACGACGGGCCCGAGCCGCGCAATCTCGATATCGGCGGGAACGGGCTTGCCATCCGGATTAGACGATGCGGCACCCAGATCGATGATGTCGGCGCCATTGTTCGCAAGATACTCGCCACGCGCAAGCGCTGCGGCTGGATCGAGATACCGCCCGCCATCGGAGAACGAGTCTTCCGTGATGTTGAGAATGCCGAGGAGTTTGACGGTCATGTATTCAGCACAACACGAGTGTCATTCCCGCGAAAGCGGGAACCCGGTAAGCGAGCGTATGCGAGCGCAAAGAGTCAATCGCCGCGCGGACACGCGGCGACCGGGTTCCCGCTGAGTTTACGTTCCGACCGCGCTTTGCGCGGACCGGCGCCGCGGGAATGAGGCTTGAAGACGGCTTATCGACCCGGCTGGGGCTCCGGCAGGATGCCCGGACCGCGCGGGCGGCCGGCGGCGGGGACGCTCGGGCCTTGGCCGCGCTGCGGCTCGGGCTCTTCGTATGGCGCACGCACCGGCGGGATTCCCTTCAGCAGCGCCACAATCTCGTCACCTGTCAACGTCTCGTATTCGAGGAGACCCTTGGCAAGCGTGTGCAGATCGTTGATCCGGGTCGTCAGGATGTCGCGCGCGCGGCTGTAGCAGGTGTCGATGATCTTGCGGATTTCCTGGTCGATCTTCTGCGCGGTGGCTTCCGACACGTTTTGCGTGCGCGCGACGGAATGGCCGAGGAAGACTTCTTCCTGGTTCTCGCCGAACTCGATCGGACCGAGCTCGTCGGAGAAGCCGTAGCGCGTGACCATGGCGCGCGCCATGCGCGTCGCCTGCTTGATGTCGGAGATGGCGCCGGTGGTGACCTTGTCGTAGCCGAAGATGAGCTCTTCTGCGAGGCGACCGCCGAAGGCGACGCAGATATCGGCCAGCATCTTCTGGCGCGTGACGGAGAGCTGATCCTGCTCCGGCAGACGCATCACCATGCCGAGCGCACGGCCGCGCGGAATGATCGTCGCCTTGTGGATCGGATCGGAGCCTTCGACGCTGAGCGCCACGAGGGCGTGACCACCTTCATGATAGGCCGTATTGCGGCGTTCGTCGTCGGTCATGGCGAGCGAGCGGCGTTCCGCGCCCATCATCACCTTGTCCTTCGCATCTTCGAGCTCGGTCATGGTGACGACGCGCTTGCCGCGGCGGGCAGCCAGCAAGGCTGCTTCGTTGACGAGATTGGCCAGATCGGCGCCGGAGAAGCCGGGCGTGCCGCGCGCGATGACGCGCGGATCGACGTCGGCCGCCAGCGGCACCTTGCGCAGATGCACGCGCAGGATTTTGTCCCGGCCTCCGAGATCGGGATTGGGCACGACCACTTCGCGGTCGAAACGGCCCGGACGCAGCAATGCGGGATCGAGCACGTCGGGACGGTTGGTGGCGGCGATGAGGATCACGCCTTCGTTCGCTTCGAAGCCGTCCATCTCGACGAGCAGCTGGTTGAGCGTCTGTTCGCGCTCGTCGTTGCCGCCGCCGAGGCCGGCACCGCGATGGCGGCCGACCGCGTCGATTTCGTCGATGAAGACGATACAGGGCGCGTTCTTCTTCGCCTGCTCGAACATGTCGCGCACACGGGACGCGCCCACGCCCACGAACATCTCGACGAAGTCCGAACCCGAGATCGTGAAGAACGGCACATTGGCTTCGCCGGCGATGGCGCGCGCAAGCAACGTCTTGCCGGTGCCTGGGGGGCCGACCAGCAGCACGCCCTTGGGGATACGGCCGCCGAGGCGCTGGAATTTCTGCGGATCGCGGAGGAATTCAACGATCTCTTTGACCTCTTCCTTGGCTTCGTCGACGCCCGCCACGTCCTCGAACGTCACGCGGCCGGTGCGCTCGGTGAGGAGCTTGGCGCGGCTCTTGCCGAAGCCCATGGCCTTGCCGCCGCCCGACTGCATCTGCCGGAGGAAGAATATCCACACGGCGATGAGGAGAAGCATCGGGAACCAGTTGATGAAGATGCCCATCAGCGAGGGCACGCCGTCATCCGGCGGGCTGACCGTGATGTTGACTTTTTTCGCCTTCATCTCGGGGATGAGGTCGGGGTCGTTGGTGGGTGTGTAGGTCCTGAAACTCTGGTCGCCGTTGAGTTGTCCGATAATCTGATCGCCCTGGATCGTGACCGATTTGACCTGGCCTTCCTGCACATACTGGTTGAATTCCGTGTAGGTGAGCGTCTTGGAATTCGTATGCGGGCTCGTCCCCTGGAACATGTTGAAGAGGGCCACGAGCAGCAGCGCGATAATGATCCACAGGATGAGATTTCGGAGATTGTTCACGGCCGTCCTTTCCTGGAGCCCCGGGGCTTTGTGGCAGTTCGGGGGCCATGGACCTATCGTATCAGATAGGAAGCGTCATAGCCCGCTGCCAGCCATTAAAACGTTAAGAAATTTGGTCGCGGACGGCAACGCCCGCCCGAGCCATGCGTCGAGCCGCGCGCCGGGCGGGCTCTCGCACCACAATCAACGTAAATGGACCGAAAATCGATGCAATTTTGGGCGCGCGGCCGACCCGGCAGCCATGCAAGGTTCGCGCGGATTTGAGTTCACCCTCGCGGATGGCAGCGAAGAGCCGCTCGAGCCGCTCGAAACGCGGCCGGTATGCCTCGCCCGCGACGCGCGACAGGACGTGGGCCAGCGCGCGCAGCCCGATCTCGGGCGCTGCGGCCGCAAGCCTTGTTCCGTCTATCAAAACGCGCTCGGTTTCGAACCGGCACGCGGTTTCGAGAAGATCGCCGGTGGCGTCCTCCAGTGCGTCGCGCGCGCGGCCCAGATGCTGCGCGGCCGTGGCAATGCGCCGGGGCGAAAGTCCGAGTTCCGCGAGCGCCGGCCACGCCTTCCTGATCCGCACACGCGCAAAGCGGGGATCGCCGTTCATGGGATCCTCGGACCAGCTCTCGTTCCGGCCTTCGAGCCAAATACGCAATGCTCCGCGTTCAATTTCGAGCAGCGGACGCACGACGCAGAGCCGGTCGAACCCCTGAACGGGATATGGCGATCGCGTCCGCATCGAGGCCAGGCCGTCGAGTCCGCTACCGCGTGCGAGCCTGAGCAGAAACGTCTCGGCCTGATCCTCCAGCGTGTGCGCAACATAGAGCGCTTTGGTCCGATGCGCCTCGCACCAGTCTCCCATCAGGCGATAGCGCGCGAGACGCGCCGCCGCTTCGATGTCGGCCGTGGGCTTCACTCCTTTCCAGACGAGTTTGTGGACTTCGAGACCATGATGCCCGGCGTTTTGCATCACGTTTTGTGCAATCCGTGCGGAATTCGGCGCCAGGCCGTGATCGACCGTCAGAACGACGGGAAGCGGCCGCGATGCGGCGCGCGCCCAATCGGCCAGCAGAAGCATCAGCGCCTTGGAATCGCCGCCGCCCGAAACGGCGACGGCGCCCGGCCACGGCGCGCCTTGCGCCAGCGTGCGCGCCATCGCTGCAGCGAAATCCGCCGCGAGGCCCGCATCGGTCATGTCAACGCCTGCAGCCGCCGGCCTTGCGCACGGCTTCGGCCTGCGCGAGCACCGTCCTCGTCGCGGTCGGATATCTTTGCGGGAGCGCGCGCAGTGCCGTGCAGCCTTCGTCTTTCTGGTTCATCGCGATGAACGACTGCCCCAGCTTCAGCATGCTCTCGGGGCCTTTCGGGCTCGTCGGGTATTTCTTGACCACTTCGGCGAAGGCGCGCGCGGCCGACGGAAAATCCCTTTGCAGATAGGCGACGCTGCCGATCCAGTAATATGCGTCGGGCGCTTCGGGCGCTTTGGGATTGGCGGCGACGAAAGTCTGCAGCGATGCGCTCGCCGCATCGTATTGCTGTTTGGCGAGGAGGTTCATCGCCGCTTCGAATTGCGTGTGCGTATCGTTGGCGGCGAGCTGCATCGCCGGTTGCGGCGGGGCTTGCGCCGGCGGGGGCGCCGCGGCGGCATCCTGCTGCGACAGCGTGCCGAGCACGCCCGGCGGGGGTGCCAGATGCGTCACACCTGTCGGCGGCGCTGCATCGCCCTGCTGCGGTTGTGCGGGCGGCATGGCTTGCGGCGAAGCCCCGGCGCCGCCGCACGGGATGGCGTCCGGCTGGCCGGGCGTGGAGCCCAGCTGCTGCGCCGACATCATGCAGAGTTTGTAGTCGAAATCCTTCTTCATGCGGTCGATGCGCTGATCCAGCTCGTCGAGACGGTGATTGAGGACTTCGATCTCGCCGGTGAGTTTGCGGATCTGGTCTTCGAGGTCGCCGGCGCGCTGATTGAGCGTGGCGATATTGGCGTCCTGGTTCTGCTCGCGCTGCGCGGCGGCGGCCGCTGCCGCCTTCTCGTCGTCGGACGGTCCGAAGAGATCGGCGGTGCGCTCGGGCTGGGCCTGCGCATCGTCGTCGCCCAGTTGCTGCGCGAGCGCGTTCATGTGCGCCCGCTCGGCGGCCGTCGGTTGCGCGTTCGTCGCGTCATCGGCAGCGTTTCCCAAAGTCGGGATGACGCCCAGGGAGAGTGCAAGCGCCGCAGCGGCCAAACGCAGTGTGTTTTTCGTCATCGTCATTGCCCGTTTCAAACTCCGGCGTTTCGCCATGTCCGCCCAACACTTAGCCGAAATTGAGGCCCGGCGGAATCGCGCCTGCCGCAAATGGGGCCGCAAATGGAAAGGGGCGCCCGAGGGCGCCCCCTTTTGAAGTTTGTCTTCGGCTGCTTAGGACGAGGCGCCGCCGGAGATGACCGTCACGCCACGGCGGTCCTGCGCCCAGCATTCTTCGGTCGATTCGGTGCAGACGGGACGCTCCTTGCCGTAGGAGATCGTGTCGACGCGGGCCGAGGAGACTCCGAGGCTGACCAGATACTCCTTCACCGCGTTGGCGCGGCGCGCGCCGAGCGCCAGATTGTATTCGCGCGTGCCGCGCGGGTCGCAATTGCCCTGAATGGTCACGCGAACTTGCGGATATTTCTGCAGCCACGAGGCCTGACGCTGCAACGTGCCGCGATCCTGATCCTCAATGTCGGACTTGTTGTATTCGAAATGGACGGTATCGCCGACATTGACGCGCAGATCTTCGGCGCTGCCGGGAATGATGCTCGACTGCGTCGTGGATTGTGCCGTCGAGGCCATCGGCGGAGCCGTCTCGGCCGCCGCTTGCGGCTTGGTGGTACAGGCGGCCAAAAGCGCGAGCGCCGCGACGGCAGACAAAGCCGGGCCCGGAGAAAATTTCATCATGGGAATCCCACTCCAGAGAATGCGGCCCAGGGAGATGCGCTGGCGGGCCGCCAAGAACCTAAGCGCACTTCGCCACTTTAACGTGTATTCCATGCAAAAGATGCATGAAACCTGTTTCATACTTGGAGATTCAGCACTTCTACTGAATGAGCGGTGACCAGGCCGGGTCGGATGCATCGCCCGGCGTTAAGACCTTGCGCTCGTTACGCCCTGTGGCGTCGACCGACCAGATCTGCGAGCCGTGCCCGCCCCGCAAGGTGCGGGTGAACATCAGGACGCGTCCGTTCGGCGCCCAGGTCGGGCCTTCGTCTTGCCAGCCGGTCGAGATGATGCGCTCGCCGGAGCCGTCGGGGCGCATCACGCCGATATTGAAGGACCCTTCCTCCAGCCGCGTGAAGGCAATGAGATCGCCGCGCGGGCTCCAGACCGGCGTGCCGTTCCGGCCCGATCCGAAGCTGATGCGGTGCGATCCCGAGCCATCGGCGTTCATGACATAGATCTGTTGCGAGCCGCCGCGGTCGGATTCGAAGGTGATCTGGCGGCCGTCCGGCGAATAGGACGGCGACGTGTCGATGGCGTGGTCGTTCGTCAGACGCGTGACCGAGCGGCTGCGCAAATCCATCGTGTAGATGTCCGATACACCGCCCCGTTCGAGCGACATGACGACTTTATTGCCGTCCGGCGAGAAGCGCGGCGAGAACGTCATGTTGGTGAATTCGCCCAGCATCTGCTGGCGGCCGCTGTCGATGTCGAAGATGTACACGCGCGGCTTGCCGGCGATGTAGGACATGTAGGCGATCATCTGCGCCGTCGGATTGAAACGCGGCGTCAGCACGAGATAGGCACCATCCGTCAGATAGCTCGGATTGGCGCCGTCTTCGTCCATGATCGCAAGGCGCTTCTTGCGGTTGATGAGCGGACCGCTTTCCGAGATGAAGACGATGCGCGTGTCGAAATAGCCCTTCTCGCCGGTGATGCGCTGATAGATCTCGTCGGAGATGATGTGCGCGACGCGACGCCAGCTTTCCGGCGCGGTCGTGTATTCCTTGCCGACCATCTGGGATTCGCCGAACACGTCCCACAGGCGGAACGCCACGCGCAGGCGGCCGTCGGGCTGCTGGGTCGCTTCGCCGGTGACCAGCGCCTGCGCGTTGATCGTGCGCCAGTCGGCGAAGTTCGGCGGCACGTTGATGTTGGTGATCTTGTCGAGGAAGGATTTGGGATCGAGCGGGTTGAAGAGACCCGAGCGCTCGAGATCGGCCCGCACCACGCTCGCGATGTTCTGACCGGCGGGGGCGCCGTTGAAATCGGGAATGGCGATGGGCAGCGGCTTGAGATTGCCTTGATTGACGTCGACCTGCAGCGCGGCGAGCGCCGGCGCCATCCACAAAGACGTCATCGCGACGACGAGCCCCAGAACCTTCGCAATTCTCTGCATGCCAAATCCTCTCTTGCTCTCTACTGATCCGCGAGATCGCGCGGGTCGAATTGAACAACGCTGTCGCGCCAATCCGCGAAACGGTTCGGCGGCAAATTTTTGTAGGGCGCGCAAACGAAGATCGCCCGCCGGGCCGCATCGGCTGCCGCACGCATGAACGGATTGCCAGCCGCAGCGGCTGCCGATTCTGCAGTCAATTGTGGCGAGCCTGCGACGCTTCCGTCCGGGTTGAGGTTCAAATGGAACGAAACGATGAGTTGCTCGGGATGCGGCGCGCCGGCCGGAGGGCTCCAGCATTGTTCGATATCGTTCTTGAGCATGTCGCGAAGGTCCATCGTGTTCGCATCCTGCGTGCCGAAGCCTTTGTGTGCGATCTGGGCGACCTTGGCGTTCTGTTGCTGCGGATGGGCCGCCGGCGTTTTCATCGCGGCGTTGAGGATGTCGTTGAGACTCATCTCTTTTTTTTGCGGCGGCGGCGGCGGCTTCACTTTCGGCGCGGGCGTGGGTTTCACATCGGGTGCGAGCTCCGTCGGTTGCGGCAAGGGCGGCGTCTGCATGGACAGCTCGGGCGGCGGCGGAGTCTGAATGTGCTCCGGTTCGACCTTGGGCTGCGGCCTGATCGTCGGCGCGATGTTCGTCTTCTGCGCGACGGTGACGAGATCGACGGGAACGACGGGCGGCGATTCCTGCACGATGTCGAGGCGATGCTCCCAGGTGAACAGCGTGACGACGATGACGGCCAGATGCAGTGCGACCGCACCGATCAACCCGATGGGCGAACTTTGCGAACCCGCGCCCGAGGCGAGCGAGATTCTAATCCTCGTCGTGCTTCGGCTTGGCGACATCGGTTACGAGCCCGATATGGGTGAAGCCTGCGGCGCTGATCATGGCCATGATTTCCATGACGCGGCCGTAATCGACGGATTTATCGCCGCGCACGAAGATGCGCTGGTCGTAGCCGTTGCCGGAGATGGCGGTGAGCTTGGGCACAAGCTCGTCTTCGTCGACCGGCGTGTTCTGGAGAAAGATGCGCCCGTCGCGGCGGATAGTGACCGACAAAGGCTCGCGATCCTGGCCCAGCGCCTGCGCATGCGTCTTCGGCAGATCGACGGGCACGCCTACGGTCAGAAGCGGCGCCGTCACCATGAAGACGATGAGAAGCACCAGCATCACGTCGACGAACGGCGTGACGTTGATTTCCGCCATCGGCCGACGCTTGCCGCGCCTGCCCCGCCCGGTTTTCGCGGCGAGCGTAGCAGCCATCACTTCGCCTTTTCGTCGAGCTGGCGCGACAGGATTGCGGAAAATTCATCCGCGAAGCCGTCCAGACGGTTCGTATAGCGGCCGATCTCGTTGATGTAACGATTGTAGAAAATAACCGCCGGGATGGCGGCGAGCAGGCCCATGGCCGTTGCGAACAAGGCTTCCGCGATGCCGGGCGCCACCACCGCCAGCGTCGTGTCGTGCCGCGCCGCGATGGCCGAAAAAGAATTCATGATGCCCCAGACCGTTCCGAAGAGGCCGACGAAGGGCGCCGTCGCGCCGACGGTCGCGAGGAACCCCAATTGCCGTTCGACGCCGTCCGTCTCGCGCATGATGGTGACGGACATCGCCTTGTCGATGCGGTCCTTGATGCCGGGCAGAAGCGCCTCGCGCGGCGCGCCGCCCTCGAAGGCTCGGCGCCACTCACGCAACGCCGAAACGAACACCGCCGCCATCGGATGATCGGCGTGCTGGGAGAATTGCTGATAGAGCTCGTCGAGCGACAGCCCGGACCAGAACGTCTTCTCGAATTTGTCGGCGCGGCGGCGCAACCGGCCGAGCGCGATCCATTTGTTGATGATGATGGCCCATGACCACAGCGACGCCAGCAGCAGAAGCGCGAAGACCGTCTTCACGATCGGATCGGCACGCATGAACAGCGAAACGATGGAGATGCCGTCGACCTGCGGCCCGCCTTCGCTGGTCACTTCGACGGGCGTGGACGGCGGTGCTTCCAGATTCTGGCTTTGCGCATCCGGCGCGGTGGGCGCTGCGCGCGGTGTCGACTGCGCCAGGGCCGCCGGACTCGCAAGAAGGAACATCATCGCTGCGGCCGCAGCCAAACGCCGGACAATCATCAAGTGACCTTTCGCGCACAGGGGACCGCGCATGGTTCCCCGTTCCCCTCGTGATGAGCAAGCCTGATCGAACGCAAATACCCATTCGAACGTGGCCGAATTTGGGCGATGAATATTAAGCCTCTGTTTCCACTACCAAAGGTTCGAGAATTTGTCGCATTTCTAGCGGGATGCGCCGGGGTTTGCCCGACAGCGTGATGATGCAGGCCTCGACCTGCCCGCGCGTGAGCAGCGCACCCTTCGTATAGATCTTCTGATCGGCCGTCATACGGGCGCCGGTGATCGCCGTACAGACCGTGTGGACCTCGATCAGATCGTCGACGCGCGCCGGCTTGAAATATTCGAGTGCCGCTTTTCTGAGCGTCCAGGCCGCGGGCTCGGCCTCTTCCAGCATGGCCAGCCGGGTGATGCCGGCGGCGCGGAAATATTCCGAGCGGCCCCGCTCCATGTAGCGCAGGTAATTGGCGTGATAGACGACGCCGGAGAGATCGGTGTCTTCGTAGTAAATGCGCAGGGGCAGGATGTGCGTCTTTCCCTCGAAGCGGCCGAAAGCCTGAACCTCAGTCATCGCCGTCATCCGCGAAAAGCCCGATTTGCGAGGGATCGCGCGGCGGCGCGGGAAGCCCCAGATGCGCGAAAGCTGCGCCGGTTACAACGCGTCCGCGCGGCGTGCGTTGCACGAAGCCCTGCTGCAGCAGATAGGGCTCGACGATCTCTTCGATAGCGTCGCGGGCTTCGCCCAGCGCCGCTGCGATTGTTTCGATACCGACAGGGCCGCCGCCGAAAGATTCGGCAATGAGTTGCAGATAGCGCTTGTCGAAAGCGTCGAGGCCGCGACCATCGACTTCGAGGCGGGTGAGCGCCGCATCGGCGAGCTTGGCATCCACCCGCGTATGTTTGGCGACCGAGGCGAAATCGCGCACCCGCTTCAGGAGCCGGCCTGCGATGCGCGGTGTGCCGCGGGCGCGTCCGGCGATCTCGCGCGCGCCGTCATGGGTCAGATCGAGGCCCAGAAGCCGCGCGCCACGCTCAACGATTAAAACGAGTTCATCTGCTGAATAAAAATTAAGGCGGATGGGAATGCCGAAACGATCGCGCAACGGCGTCGTGATGAGACCCGAGCGCGTGGTGGCGCCGACCAGCGTGAAGGGCGCCAGTGCGATCTTCACGGAGCGCGCCGAAGGCCCCTCGCCGATGACGAGATCGAGCTCGAAATCCTCCATTGCCGGATAAAGGATTTCCTCCACCGCCGGATTGAGGCGATGGATCTCGTCGATGAACAGCACGTCGCGCGGTTCGAGATTGGTCAGGATGGCGGCGAGATCGCCCGCCTTCGCCAGCACCGGTCCCGATGTCGAACGGAAATTGACGCCCAGCTCCCGCGCCACGATCTGCGCCAGCGTCGTCTTGCCGAGACCGGGCGGTCCGGAAAAGAGCACATGGTCGAGCGCTTCGCCGCGCGCGCGCGCCGCTTCGATGAAGACGGAGAGATTCTCCCGCGCCTGTTGCTGGCCGACAAACTCCGACAGCGCGCGCGGGCGCAGGCTTGTTTCGAGCTGGTCCTCTTCGCCGCGCGCGGGCGCCACGAGACGGTCCAGTTCCGGTTTTGCTTTTGCCGTCGCCATCAGTCCCAGCTTTCGCCATCGTGTCGATGGCACCAAAAAAGATTTACCACAGAGGCACAGAGACACGGAGAAGAAAACTTGGCGCGCCTTCGCGCGCCGATTCTTTTTCTCTGTGTCTCTGTGTCTCTGTGGTAATTTTTTTTCTATCCACGCGCCGCGCTCTCAAATGTTTGATGATCAACGTCCCATCGCGCGAAGGCTCTCGCGGATGAGAATATCGGCGGCGGCATGATCGCCCAGATCGCGTGCGGCACGCGCCACCGCTTCCGCCGCCTGGCCCTGGCTGTAGCCGAGCTTGACGAGCGCCAGCAACGCATCGGCCTCCGGCCCCGCGGGCTTCGGCGCGATCGCTTGGGTGATATCGCCGCTTCGCGCCATCATCGCGGGCGCCTTGTCTTTCAGTTCCGTCGCGATACGCGTCGCGAGCTTGGGACCCACGCCCTGCGCGCGCCCGATGACGGCCTTGTCGCCCAGCGCCAGCGCGCGCTCGAGTTCGCGGGGCGAGAGCGACGACAGAACATTGAGCGCCACGCGCGCGCCGACATTCTGCACCGTCTGCAGCAGGCGAAACCACTCGCGCTCGTCCGCGCTGAAGAAGCCGTAGAGCTTGATCGTCTCGTCGGTGATGCGCGTCTCGATCATGAGGCTGACATGGGCGCCCGCCTGTAGGCGCGACAGCGTCGACGTGGGACACGCCACGAGATAGCCTACGCCCGCGACATCGATGATGGCATGGTCGGCGGCCACATGGTCGACGAGGCCGGTCAGCTTGCCGATCATGACGAGGCCGCTTCAATGCGCGCGCGCGTGCCCGAAAGATGCGCATGGGCGATGGCGCAGGCGAGCGCATCGGCGGCGTCGGCCTGTTCGACATTCGCCGTCGGCAGAAGCCGGCGCACCATCGCGAGGACCTGCTCCTTGCCCGCATGGCCGCTGCCGACCACACATTTCTTGACGTGATTGGGCGTGTATTCCGCGATCTCGAGTGCGGCCTGTGCCGCGGCCAGCAGCGCCACCGCGCGGGCATGACCGAGTTTCAATGCGGCCGAAGGGTCCTTGTGCACGAAGGCCTGCTCGACTGCGATGGCCGCGGGGCGCATCGTGGCGATGACGATGGCGAGCCCTTCATGCAGCGCCATCAACCGCCGGCCGAGATCGGCCTTCGGGTCGCTCGTCAGAACGCCGTGGCCCACATGGACGAGCCTTGTGCCCGTCAACTCGACGACGCCCCAGCCCATGCGGGCGAGACCGGGGTCGAGGCCGAGGATGCGGACGGCGGTCATGCCGGCTTTCCGAGAATCAGGCGGAGGAGTGTCGCGGAGCCGCCCGGCCGGACGCAATGTCAAAGTGGCAGCCCTGGGGGAACAACCCTCAACCGGGTCGCGGAAACGCACCATGCAGGCAAGCCCTGCGATCAGGGTGAAAAACAGGGCGCGTGTTTTTTCGCCCTCCCCCACGAAATCGAATCGTGCCCGTGCCGCAGGACTTTCTCGCGCCGCACTGCGAACGGCGGTGTCGAAAAACAGGGCGCAGCAGGGTGAATTTCGTCCGTAGACGGATCATTTTCCGGCCCCGGGATTTCGGGTTTGTCTCCTAGAGACAGGTAACCGGAGACAGGCAAACAGCAAGACAACCCGTCTTGCTCTGCACGTGCCGGGACACGAGATAAGATTCCTGGAGGAGCGCCGGGCGCAACACGGCGATGTAGCGAAACAATAGCACGATTTGATCAAAGGGTGCTGGCCGAATTAGGCCACTCGATTCAAACTAGGCCACCTTGCGACGAGGAGCCGACGTCTTCTTCCGCTCGATCACATCGTCCACGATCCGATACACTGCGTCGATCATCCCACCAATCTGTTTGTCCGTGAGGTAGGAGGATTGGTCATCAACGTGGGCGAAAACCTTGCGCGCGCCGTTCCGAGAATTGGCGAAGTGGAGCACAATGAATCCGACATCGCCGTATTCGAGCTTATTCGGCTCCCGAATGTAGGTGTGCATGATTGAAAATATGAAACGACACGCTGCGCGCGTCAGCGTTTTTTTCCGGCGGGGGTCAAAAAACACGACGTACCGTTTGCCGTTAATCTTGAGCAAGAACGGGGCCCACCAAAAACGCCGACCAGCTCGACCGAGACTGACAGGCTCGTGTTCGAACTCAGCACCGCTCACGCCAGCCGTGATTGCGTAATCACGAACGCCTAAGATGATGCCTTGGTTACCCGGAATTTCTCCCGCGCGTCCCTTTTTGCAAATTTGCGCAATCATCTTCTTCAACGCCGCCGGGGAGGGCATGAGTGAAAGCTGCGCCACGCTCAGGACAACCGGATAAAGCGAACGAGCCCCTCTATAGAAATCGTATCCCGATCCCGCGTGTATATCTCGAAGAACAGGCGATGCTTGTGCGGATCAAAGATGTAACGGAACCTCCGAAATTCTGGCGCGAGATGCTCCGGAATGTTGAGCTGTTCTAATTCATCTTCCGTGGCTTCAGCATTGCGAGCCGTATTGAGCCATGGATCGTCAAAATTGATTTTTGAAAAGATGTAGAAGAAGCCTGTCAGTGCATCGGGCAGGCGACGGTCGCTTCTTTGCTTTATTGCGCCATTTCCTTTTGGAGATATGGGAACAGATTCGGAACAAAATAAGGGCGACCGCGAGCGAAATGGCGACTCGCAAGTCCGGCGAGAAGCCAATCGCGGATCGCGCGGCGCAATTTCCAAAAGCGGCCACTGTCGCGATAACAGACTCGAATTGAGCCACTCAGCTTCGAGATCGGCCAGCACCGATCAAAGGGTCCAGGAATTTCGCACGTTCGGCAACAAACGCGCGCCGAACAGACAACAAAGAGGCCACACATGAAAACGCGCCGCCTTGGCAAATCCGGTCCTCTTGTCTCCGCGTTGGGTCTCGGCTGCATGGGGATGTACGGCTCCGCCGACGAAGGCGAAAGCATCGCCGGCGAAGGCCGGCTGCGCCAAGCTCATGAGCATGGCCAGCGCGATCAACGTTCGATGAAGCATGGGTCCCTTTATTGCCAATCGTGATGAAAGTCGGCCGTACGCCACAGGGCCGGGACGGAGCCCTGCCAGACAGCGTCCGGACCGCGCGGATCTTCGATGATGCCTTCGGCCACAAGATCGCGCGTCGCCAGCCCGAACAATTCGTGCCAGATCTGGCTGAACAACGCAGGGTACGGAACGCCCTGGCGCACAGCGGTCAGCCGGAAGAGTTCGTGGTGGATGGGCGCATAATTCTGCGCGAGCCAATCTGCGATCACGCGGCGACTGAGCGCCAGCGCGGCATCGAGCATCGGCTTGTCGCTCGTATCGAGCACGGGCACAAGGAGCGCCCAATGCTCATCGGCGGAGACTTTCGCGTACCCCGCCGCCGCCAGAAGCCCGAGTTCGCCATCGCAATCGGGCGCTTCTTCAGCCGGCAACATTGCGCAAATATTGTCGCGCGTCTGCACGCCCGCCCGCATGGCGAAAAGAATCGCGCCGAAGCTTCGCGCACGATCGAGGCCTACGACATTCTTGAGGCCCAGCCCCATCGAATTGTCGTCATGCAGGCCGAGCTTTTCGGCGGCAGCGCGGATCGGCGGCGACATGTCCTGTTCGGGCATGGCGAGCAGATCCGGAAAACTCATGCGCGGATCGCTGTCGGGATCGCCCAAAGACGAGAAGGTGAAATCCAGCGGCGGCGAGAGATTGTAATTGTCCGCCGGGAAACTGCTGCTGCCCCAGTAACAGCCTTTGTAGGAATACCCCGGCACGTCTTCCGACGCCCAGAAACCGTATTGCCAGCCAGGCCCCTGGATCAGAATCGGCTGGCGATATTTCCTCTCGGCGAGAAAGTCGAGCGCATCCCAGTTGAGGCTGAAGCCCGCCAGCACGACGAAGGCGAGCCGCTTGCGGTCGACACTCGCGACCGGATAACGCGCCAGAATGGTGTCAAGATCGGCCTCGCGCGTTTTATACGCCGCGATCAGTGTCGGCACGTATTTGTCCGCGACCGCATGAATGAGCGCGATGTCGTTCGCCGTGAAATAGGGAAAGCCCAGACGCACCATGCCCTTGTCGTCGCGCACGAGATGCAGCCGTTCGAGATCGGCGAGTTGCGTCTCGCTGCCCGCCAGCATGTTGGCCGCGGCGGTTTCGAGAATGCCGCCATTCTCCAGCGCCGCCAGAAGCCTGCGCACTTCGGGCCGGTCGAAATAGGTCTTCGCCTGGTCTTCCTTGTTGGGCGGGACGGTGCCGATATAGCCGGAGAAGAATTCGCGCGGCGCCGCCTGCGCGCCGAACGCCGCGCACAGGCCCACGGCCATCATGACAAGAAATTTACGCATCAGCGCCGGCCCGGTTATGTGCCGGGATGATAGTCGCGTTCGATGTGGCCTGCGAGATCGGTGGGATAAAAATAGACAGGCCGCAATTCGCCGCGCGCGTAGCGCAGGGCCTGATCGTTGAAATGCGGCGACTTCGGATCGCCGCTCTCGCCGCCGGTGCTGACGGCCACGGCGCGGATCTTCGGCCCGAAATCGATGATCGCCACAAAACTGTTACCCTTCACGCCGTAGTAGCGCTTCGTGCCCGGAAAACGGCCGGCGCCGAAGGAGGCGAGCGAGCCCCAGCGCGACGAGGTGAACGGCGCGGGAATGCTGGGCTGATCGTCGCTGAAACGCGGTTCGCCGATATCGTCGCGCACGCGCTGATAGCGGTTGAACGCACCCCAGGCGATGCGCCAGGTGCCGAAATCTTTCTGCAGCCGATCGGACGCGTCGGCGAGCGCCCGAAGCTTCTCCGCGCCTGTGGTGCGATCGGACAGCGCATCGTGTGCAACGACGTGTGCCGCTTTCGCCGCGGCAATGATCTTGTCCCACAGCGTATCGCCCCACACGACCGCCAGCGTCGTCGCCAGCGAATGATCCGACCATTTGAAATCCCAGCCGCGCAGCAGCGCGATCTGCCCCTTCAGGCGCGCGCGCAGCGGATCGCCGGCGGGAAGACGATCGTACGCGTCCGTCAATTCCGGAACGAGCCGCGCGAAGCCGGGCAGATAGGGATCGAAGGCAAGCGCCTGCAGGGATTCGAGCGTGAGGTCGTGCCGCGTGCTCAGCATCTCGGTCGCATGGAGCCCGCGCGAATTTTCGCCCGCCGTATCGAAGTAGCGCGGGAAATCCTCGCGTCGGGGACTGTCAGGGCCCGCCGCGGAATAAGGCCAGTCATTGGTGTTGAAGACCCAGCCGTTCGCCGGATTGACGGCTTGCGGCAATTCATCGAGCGGGATCAGGCCCTGCCAATCGGTCCTGGGATCGGCACCGTCGACAGGCTTCGTGTAATCGAAACGGTCGTCGCGCTTCGGCATGAATTGCGGCGTGAGGAACGCGATCTCGCCCTTCGTGTCCGCGAAGATCGTGTTGTTCGAGGAATTGGCCCGCAGCGCCGCCACCTTCATGAACGAAGCGAAGTCGTGCGCCTTGGTGCGCAGGAAGGATTGCTCCAAGGCCTCGATCGGCCTGTTCATCAGCGCCAGCGTGATCAGCCTGCCATCCGCGTCCGCGCGAATGACAGGGCCATGGCTCGTGTAATAGACGATGAAGCTGCGCGATTTGCGGCTGCCGTCATCGCCGCGATAGGCGACCGTGATCTTGCGCGGGATCATGGGCCGCCAGGCGTCGCCGTATTTATAAGAGAACTTGCCGTTCGCGGCGCAGAAGGTCGTCTCCGTGAATTCGTCGACATTGTCCACGCCGGTCGACGTGTGCATCCAGCCGATATGCGGATTGAAGCCCTGATAGATGAAGAACTGGCCCCAGGTGGCGGCGCCGTAGGCGTCGAGACCTTCGTCGCTTGTCATCTGCAGTTCGGAGCGGAAGAAGAACGTCACGTGCGGATTGATGAGCAGGAGCGCATGGCCGTCGGCGGAATCCCTGGGCGCAACGGCGATGCCGTTGGAGCCGCTCGGCTCTCGCGACACATATCCCCGCTCCTCATCCGTCATACCGAGTTTCTGGCGGCCGTAGAAATCTTCCAGCTGCGTGAGCGGCGCGCGTTCGATGTCGCCGCCGATGCTGCCTTCCGTGAAGGAGAGCGCCATCCACGGTTCGTAATGTGCGATGACGCGCGGCTTCACGGCGGGATGCGTGGCGAGATAGTAATTAAGCCCGTCGGCCCAGGCGTTCATCAATTTCTTGAGCCAAACGGGGCTCTTCGCATAGTCGGCCTTGAGCACATCGGGATCGACGAACATCTTCTGGCGGAGGTCCTGCCAGATCTCAGCCTTGCCTTCGGCTTCCGCGCGCAAACCCAGCGCCGTCAGATAGTTCTCTTCCACGCGCGCGAAATCGTCCTCGCATTGCGCATAGATCATGCCGAAGACGGCGTCGGCGTCGGTCCTGCCATGGACATGGGCGATGCCCCAATCGTCGCGCACGATCTCGACGGCTGCGGCTTCCTGCTTCCAGCGGGTCATGTCGTCGGCGGCAAAGGCCGGTACGGCGAACAACAGCGTCGCCGCTATCCCAACAATACCAATGATCCGCACATTGCCCCCTTGCGGTCGACTACCCCGCCAGCTTCTCCATCAGCGCTTCGGACAGTTCGTAATTGCCGTAGATGTGCTGCACGTCGTCGTGGTCGTCGAGCGTGTCGATCAGTTTGACGAGCGTCTCGCCCGCCTCGTCGTTCACCGCGACATTGTTCTGCGCCCGCCAGATGATCGACGCCGATTGCGGCCTGCCGAACTTCGCTTCCAGCGCGTCGCGCACGCTGCCGTAATCCTCGATGCGGCAGAGAAATTCGTGGCCGTCGTCGTTCGAGACGCATTCGTCGGCGCCGGCTTCGATGGCGGCTTCCAGCATCGCGTCGTCGCTGCCCTTGTCCTTCGGATAGACGATCGAGCCGACGTGGCTAAAGAGAAACGCGACCGAATTCGTCTCCCCCAGCGCACCGCCGAACTTCGAGAACGCCGCGCGAATGTCCGCCGCGGTGCGGTTGCGATTGTCGGTCAGGGCCTCGATGATGAACGCTGTGCCGCCGGGGCCGTAGCCTTCGTAACGCACCTCTTCGATATTTTCCGCATCGCCGCCGGATGCCTTCTTGATGGCACGCTCGATATTGTCCTTCGGCATGTTCTCTTCGCGCGCGGCCAGGATCGCCGCGCGCAGGCGCGGGTTGTGGACCGGATCGGGCATGCCCTGCTTGGCCGCCACCGTGATTTCGCGGGCGAGCTTGGAGAAGAGCTTGGAGCGCTCCTTATCCTGGCGCCCCTTGCGGAACATGATGTTCTTGTACTGGGAATGACCGGCCATGGCTGTATGCTCTCACGCGAAACGGCCGTGAGATAGCCGGGCCCGCGGGGCGAGTTCAAGCCTTGTCCGACTGACCCTCATTCGCCGGACCTTTCAGCTCCACGACGTTGCCGTCCGGATCGGTGACGTAGATCGAAGGGCCATTGCCCTCCGCGCCGTAGCGCTGGCCGGCCTGCACGATCTCGGCGCCATGGCGCGCCAGATGGGCTCTGATCGCCGCCTCGTCGAAGGGCGCAACCTGCAGCGCGAAATGATCGACGTTGCGCCCCTCCTTGCCGGGCGCAGCCCCGCCCGTGCGGCCGAGCGCGCCGTCGAGCGGGATCAGATCGATGAGCGAGCGACCGGCCCGGAGTTGGACCAGACCGATCGCGTCCTGACGGTTGTCGATCGAGCAACCAAGTACGTCGCCGTAGAAGGCCAGGCTCTTCTTCAGATCGGCGATACGCAGAACCACGTGATCGATGGCGCGAAGTTCGAAGGGAACCATGCCTTTCTCGCCTCAAGAGGACTGCAGGGCCGATATAAGAACGAAAGGCGATCTTACCAGCGCATATCAGCCCTTCAGAAAATCGAGGATATCGGCGTTGACGCGCTCCATGTGCGTAAAGATCAGGCCGTGCGGCGCGCCTTCCACGACGTCGAGACGGGCATTCGGAAGGAGCGCCGCCGTCTTGCGTCCGGTGATGTCGATCGGCGCCGACACGTCGGCCGTGCCCTGGATGATCAGCGTCGGCAGGGTGATCTTCGGAAGCTCGGGGCGGAAGTCCGCCACGGTGTAGGCGCGATTGCATTCGATGATCGCCTTCAGCGAATTGTCCTGCGTCATGGCAATCACCCAGTCGAGCAGCGCCTGCGATGTCTCCGGCGTCACGAACGGGCGCATATTGGCCGCGATGATGCCGGGGAAATCTCTGGCCGCCGCAGCGCGCAGGCCCGCGAAGAAGCTCGGATCGATGCCGTCCGCATTGTCGGCGGATTTCAGGACACAGGGCGTTATCGGCGCGACGAGGATCAGGCTCCTGACGCGCGAGGGCCCGTGATTGGTGACATAGCGCACGACTTCCGCTCCGCCGAGCGAATGACCGACAAGCGTCGCGTCGCGAAGTTCGAACGCATCCATCACGCGCGCCACGTCATCGGCGAGCGTATCCACGTCGAAGTTCCGGCCCGGATCCTCCGAACGGCCGTGTCCGCGCCGGTCGAAGGCGATGCAGCGATAGCCGGCTTCGGACAGCGGCAGCATCTGATATTGCCAGGCCTGCGAATTGAGCATCCAGGCTGCCGCAAACAGAACCGGTCTTCCTTCGCCCCAGGAACGGCAAAAGAGCTTCGTGCCGTCGCGTGCTTCCACATAAGCCATGGTATTTCCTTCCCGGTTTGCTGCCGCGGCGGACTCGCTTTGCGCGGACAATCCCGCTGCGCCGAGCACGGCCGCGGCTTTCAACAGATCGCGTCGTTTCATTTCCGTCCCCTCCTTCACGTCACGGTTCGATGAACTCGTAATCGGCGCGGATACGGCCTTCGTCGTCGAGCACGAGAAAATTCGAAATCACCGCGCGCGCCATGCCGCCGCCGGCGGGCATCAACGCCCAATAGAACTTGACCGTGCTGTGATGCGCATCGACGCCGTTCAGGGCGCGGAAATTGAAACCGCTGCCGCCGACGTAGCGATCGAAGATGCGCGCGATCGTCTCCGCGATGGCCTCGTGACCGCGCGCTTCCGATGCGTTGGTGAAATGCGCGCCGTCCCGCGCCCAGAGTTCCGCGACGCGGGCCCGCCGCACGCTTTCATCAGGCTCGTTCCAGACGGCGACATAGCGTTCGACAAATTCGTTCGCGTTCATGACTGGCTCCCTTTGTGCGCGTTCTCAAGCACAAAGATGGAGGCGTCAGGGAAGGATATCGATTACGCGCGAGGTAAGGATGCGGGGAAAATTTTGCAGATCAGGACTGCGAAAGACGGCGCACGAGTATGTCGGTCTCGGCGTCCGCCGCGAAACAGCATTCGATCGCGAGTTCGGACAGGGTGATGTCGACCGGCGAACCGAACACCATGGTCGTGGTGAAGAGCGATATGAGTCCGGCGCTCGTTTTGACCTTGAGCGGCATGATGATGGAGGTATCGGCTGCGCGCGGTGCTGCATCGGGCTCTGGCGCGGGATAATCGCTCACCTCGCGCAGCAGATCGATGAGAACGGGATCGGCGGTGATCTCCACCTGTTGTCTCAGGCGGCTCAGCATATGCTCGTGCCATTCGCCAAGATTGACGATGTTCGGCGCCATGCCGTCGGGATGCAGCATCAGCCGCACGCCGTTGACCGGCGGTTCGAGCAGACGCGGAGCGACACCTTCGTACAGAACCTGCAGCGCGCGGTTGGAGGCGACGAGCTGCCAGTGCCGGTCGATGGCGAACGCCGGATACGGCTTCTGTCCTTCGAGCATCAGATCGATGGCGGCGCGGGCCGCCTGCATCGCCGGATCGCTGAGCGGGCGCTCGGGAAACATCGGCGCATAGCCGGCGGACACGAGCAGGAGATTGCGTTCGCGCATGGGGATCTCCAGCTCTTCGGCGAGATGCAGAATCATCTCGCGGCTCGGCAGTGCGCGCCCTGTCTCGACGAAGCTCAAATGCCGCGTCGAGATGTCCGCCTGGCAGGCGAGATCGAGCTGGCTCTTGCGGCGGCGCTGCCGCCACGCCCTCAAATGCTCACCCACGGGACGGTGCTGGATGTTCATGGGGCGCAAGCCTAGGCGATGCGAGGCCCGTGTTCCATAACCTCAAAGGTAAAGGCTCAGAGTTCGGGGACGGATTGCTTCAGGCGCCCGCCCACACGCACCGGCTCGATGCGGCTCGCGAGGCCTCTGGCGTTGGTCTCGACGAACACGCCGCACAGCGTGGCCGGGCCCGTCGCCGGCGTGAAGCGGCTGGTCGACATCTTCTTGGTGAAGCGCTGCACCGGTTCGAACTTCTCCATGCCGATGACGGAATCATAATCGGCGCAGGCGCCCGCGTCGGTCTGATAGGCGGTGCCGCCGGGAAAGATCTGCGCATCCGCCGTCGGCACATGCGAATGCGAGCCTACGACCACGCTCGCACGGCCGTCGCAAAAATGGCCCATGCCCATTTTCTCCGACGTCGCTTCCGCGTGCATGTCGACAAGGATCGCGTCCGCGCCTTCGCGCAACGGACACGCCGAAAGCTCCGCCTCAACCGCGGCGAAGGGATCGTCGAGCGCCTCCATGAACACCCGGCCCATCACGTTGATCACGAGCACGCGCTCGCCCTTGCGCGTTTCGAACAGGCCCGCGCCTTTGCCGGGCGTCCCCGGCGGATAGTTCCGCGGTCTGAGGATGCGGTCTTCGTGATCGATGAAGGAGAGAATCTCGCGCTGGTCGAGCCAGTGATTGCCCGTCGTGATGACGTCGACACCGAGCGCGAACATCTCGTCCGCCGTGGCGCGCGTGACGCCGAAGCCGCCGGCCAGGTTTTCGCCGTTGACGACGATGAAATCGAGCGCGAGCGTCTCCTTCAGTTTGGGCAGTTCCGCCGCCACCACCTCACGCCCGGGTCTTCCGATGATGTCGCCGATAAAAAGCATATGCATACGGATTGTCTTAACACAGACGGGACTTACCGCCACAACCACGATGGATAAACCATGATCTGGCGCCTGACCTGGGAACTGGGCCTTTTCGCCCTGCTTCTCGTCGTCCTGCTCTTCTGGCCGGCGGGCACTTTCGACTGGTGGGGAGGGTGGGCCTATATCGGCCAGATGATGGTGCTCGGCACGGCCACCTGCGCCTGGCTCTACGCCCATGATCGGGCACTTCTGAAGGAGCGCCTTTCGGGCGGTTTCGAAAAGAATCAGGTCTTCTGGGACAAGGTCCTGATGGGTTTCTTCTTCATCGGCTTTCTCGGCTGGCTGGTGCTGATGGCGCTCGATCACCGCTGGGGCATCTCGCATATGCCGCGCGCATGGAACTATGCGGGGCTGATCGTCTCGAGCCTGTTTTTTGCGACCAACGTGCTCGTCTTCCGCGCCAATTCTTTCGCCGCGCCCGTCGTGAAGATGCAGGAAGAGCGAAATCAGAGAGTCGTCACAACCGGTCCCTATAGCGTCGTGCGCCATCCCATGTATGCGGGCAGCCTGTTCTATTTCTTCGGTCTGCCGTTCATGTTCGGATCGTGGCTGGGGCTCGCCGCAGCGCCGGTCCTTGTCGCGATACTGATGTTCCGGATTCCGATCGAGGAGCGCATGCTGCGCAAGGATCTCGCGGGCTACGACGACTACGCCGCACGCGTGCACTATCGCCTGGTGCCGGGAATTTGGTGAGCCTTACCGCTGCGGGAATCGGCGCAGGCCTTTTTCCGTGAGCACCATATCGAGCTTTTCGTCGTGCGGCGCGACGGGCAGTCCCGGCTTTTCCTGTCCGGAATAGGCGATGCCGATCACGACAACGCGCGTTTGCGCGCGCAACACCGCAAGCGTGCGGTCGTAGTAGCCGCCGCCGTAACCGAGCCGCACACCGTTGGCGTCGAAGGCCAGCAGCGGCACGAGAACCGCTGCGGGAACGACTTCGCGCGCCGTCGCCAAAGGCTCGGGCACTTCGAGTTCGCTTATCTCCGTTTCGTCGCCCATCTGCCAGAGACGGAATGACAACGGTTCGTTTTTGCCCATCACGCGCGGCAGAAGGATGGGATGGCCGAAGCCCGCCAGGACATGGGCCAGTGCGCGCGGATCGGCTTCGTCGTTGAGCGGCCAATAGCTCGCCACCGGCGTGTGGCGCGTCAGCGGAAGACGCACGGCATGGCTCGCAATCGCCTGCGCGAACGCCGGCAGATCCGTCGCGAGTTGCGCGCGCCGCATACGCGCGGCCGCTCTGAGCTTCGCTTTGGAGATCATCGTGTGGGCGGTTTTGATAAAGTGGACGGGACCGCAACCACCGTTGGACTTGGATCCTCACGGGCCTGCAAGTGCAGGTGGGCGCCATGTGATCGGAACCACGGCTCCGGCCAGGGACAGCTCCCGGTGAGTACCATTAAGGCCCCTGGGCATCGCATTCCTGACGCGCGGAGCAGTACCCGTCCAAGAAGGACCTTAGGCTTCGACGAGCCGGGCGGCAATATCGCTGATGCGCTTCGTCGCCGCTTCGAGCGAAGCCAAGGCGCGCTGCTCTGCCGTGCCGAGCCTGGCTTTGGTTTCGGCGTGCGCGTTCGAAAGTTCGTTGAAATCCTTGGCGCGCGCTTCGAGGCGATGCACGGCGTCAAAATAATCGTCGGTGATAAGAAGCGCCGCCATGAGAAGGAGCCGGCCGTCGCCGACCTGCCCAACCGTTTCCAGAAGTTCGCGCACTTTGGAATCGACATGTTTCGCGAGCTCGCGCAGATGTTCTTCTTCACCGTCGTCGCACGCGATGGTGTAGGCGCGACTGTTGACCATGACGTTGACGAGCGGCAAAGCAATGTCTCCTTCTTATTCCCGCAGCGCTTACGGAAGCGTTAGCGCGCGAGTGCCGCGCGGATTTCCGTGATGGCTTCGTCGAGCCGGCCTTCCACTTCGTCGGTGACGCCGGCGATGGCGCGCGCCTCGTCTTCCAGTTCGGTGATACGGACCAGCAACTGCTCGCGCTCGCGCTTGAGGGCTTCGATCTCGGCGGCGTTCTGAAGGGCCCGCGCCTTCGCCTCCGCGAGCGGAAGCGCCAAGCTTTCCAGCCGGTCGAGCGCAGCCGCCAACTGGGCCGCCATCTGATCTAGCTCGGCCATCCGAACCTCTTTGCCGCAACGCGCTGGACCTTAGGCTTTTCGGGGAAATAGGGTCAACGAAAGATCGGCCCAAGATCAACACTTGACGCAAGAGAGTGCTGCTCGCTATGGCGTCCAGCGCTTTCCGGGGCCCGAACGCCACATGAAAAACGCCGAAGCCGCGCCGCTTGTTTTCAACCAGGCGGAGACACGCCGGCTGGCGAACGCGATCCGCGCGCTCTCCATGGATGCCGTCGAGGCGGCGAAAAGCGGTCACCCCGGCATGCCGATGGGCATGGCCGACGCCGCTACGGTCCTCTTCTCGCAATTCCTGAAATTTGATCCCGCCGATCCCCTTTGGCCGGACCGCGACCGCTTCGTGCTGTCGGCCGGCCACGGCTCTATGCTCCTCTATTCGCTGCTTTTTCTGACCGGCTACCCCAGGCCCTCGCTGGACGATATCCGCCACTTCCGCCAGCTCGGCAGCCCCTGCGCCGGTCACCCGGAATACGGTCATCTGCCGGGCGTGGAAACGACCACAGGACCGCTCGGCCAGGGCATTGCCACGGCGGTCGGCATGGCACTCGCCGAGCGCATCCTGAATGCGCGTTTCGGCGACGACCTCGTCGACCATCGGACCTATGTCATCGCGGGCGACGGCGATCTCATGGAAGGAGTCAGCCAGGAGGCTGCGAGCCTCGCGGGCCACCTCAAGCTCAACCGGTTGATCGTGCTTTTTGACGATAATCATATCTCGATTGACGGCCCTACCTCACTCTCGGATTCGACGGATACGCGGACGCGCTTCGAAGCCATGGGCTGGAACACCTTCGCCTGCGACGGTCACGACGCGATCGCCGTGGCGGATGCGCTCGCCGCCGCGCAAACGAGCGACAAGCCCGTGCTGATCGCCGCGCGCACGACCATCGGCTTCGGCGCGCCGACGCGTGCCGGCACGTCGAAGGCCCATGGCGAGGCCCTTGGCGCCGAGGAAGTTGCAGGCGCGCGCGAAAAGCTCGGCTGGCCGTATCCGCCCTTCGTCGTGCCGAACGACATCCTCGCCGACTGGCGGGCCATCGGCGCGCGCGGCAAGAAACTGCGCGACGCCTGGCGCGAACGCCGCAACAAGCGCCCAGCCGAAATACTGAAGTCGTTCTACGACTCGCTCGAAACGGAAGTCCCGCAGGGCCTCTCGCTGCCGCTCAACGAATTCAAGAAGAAGATGAGCGCCGAGAGGCCGGCGATGGCCACGCGCAAGGCGTCGGAAGCGGCCCTCGAGATCATCAACGCAAAACTGGACAAGACGATCGGAGGCTCCGCGGATCTTACGGGCTCCAACAACACCCGCACCAAGGCGATGAAGGTCATCGCGCCCGGCGATTACTCCGGGCGCTTCGTGCATTACGGCATCCGCGAGCACGGCATGGCCGCTGCCATGAACGGTCTGGCGCTTCACGGCGGCGTCATTCCCTATTCCGGGACGTTTCTCGTCTTTTCCGACTACGCACGGCCGGCGATCCGGCTTGCGGCACTGATGGGGCTGCGCCTTATCCATGTGATGACGCACGACTCGATCGGCCTCGGCGAGGACGGGCCCACGCATCAGCCGGTCGAGCAGCTGGCGGCGCTGCGCGCCATACCAAACCTGATGGTCTTCCGGCCTGCGGACGCCGTGGAAACGGCGGAATGCTGGGAGATCGCGCTCGCCGAAGCCCGCCGCCCCAGCATCTTCGCGTTGACGCGTCAGAATCTGCCCACGGTGCGCACGACGCACACGGACGAAAACCTTTCGCGCAAAGGCGCCTATGAACTTGCGCCGGCGGACGGCGAAGCGAAAGTGACTTTCCTGGCGACCGGCTCCGAAGTCGAAATCGCACTCGCGGCGCGCGCGCTTCTCGCGCAGGACGGCATCGCCGCCCGCGTCGTCTCCATGCCGTCGTGGGAATTGTTCGACGAACAAACTGAAACCTATCGTGAAAGCGTGCTGGGACCGGGAACTGTTAAGGTCGCCGTCGAAGCGGCGTCCTCTTTCGGCTGGGAGCGCTATCTGGGCGAGCACGGCCGCTTCATCGGCATGAAAGGTTTCGGGGCGAGCGCGCCCCACAAGGATCTCTACAAGCATTTCGGCATCACGCCGGAAGCGGCCGCAGACGTCGCACATACCCTTCTCAAGACCAAGCGTTAGGAGCAGCACATGGCCATTCGCGTCGCAATCAACGGTTTCGGTCGTATCGGGCGTCTCGTACTGCGCGCGATCCTGGAATCAGGCCGCAAGGACATCACGATCGTCGGCATCAACGATCTCGGTCCCGTCGAAACCAACGCGCATCTGCTGCGCTACGACTCCACGCATGGCCGCTTCCCGGGCGAAGTGATCGTCGACGGCGATCACATGATCGTCGGCGGCCAGAAAATGCTCGTCACCGCGATCAAGAATCCGGCTGAGCTGCCGCACAAGCAATTGGGCGTCGACATCGCCTTCGAATGCACGGGCATCTTCACGTCGAAGGAGAAGGCGTCGGCCCACCTGACGGCCGGCGCCAGGCGCGTGCTGGTCTCCGCACCGGCCGACGGCGCGGACCTCACCGTCGTTTATGGCGTCAATCACGACAAGCTCACCAAGGATCACATCGTCGTCTCGAACGCGTCGTGCACCACGAACTGCCTCGCACCCGTCGTGAAAGTGCTGCAGGACGCCATCGGCATCGAGACCGGCTTCATGACGACGGTGCACAGCTACACCAACGACCAGCCCTCGCTCGACCAGCTGCACAAGGATCTCTATCGCGCCCGCGCTGCAGCGGTTTCCATCATCCCGACCTCGACGGGTGCAGCGAAGGCCGTGGGTCTCGTCATGCCGGAGTTGAAAGGCAAGCTTGATGGCATCAGCTTGCGCGTGCCGACGCCGAACGTCTCGGTCATCGACTTCAAGTTCACGGCCAAGCGTCCGACCAGCGTCGAAGAAGTCAACAACGTGATGAAGGCCGCGGCCGCGGGCCCGCTCAAGGGCATCCTCGACATCGTCACCGCGCACCTCGTCTCCGTCGACTTCAACCACAACCCGGCGTCGGCAAGTTTTGCCGTTGATCAGACCAAAGTGTTGGGCGGCAATTTCGTGCGTGTCATGGCGTGGTACGACAACGAATGGGGCTTCTCCAACCGCATGGCCGACGTGTCCGCCCTCATGGGCAAGCTTCTCTAAGACCATGAGTGGCTTCCGTACGCTGGACGATATCGCCGTCAAGGGACGCCGCGTGCTGGTGCGCGACGATCTGAACGTGCCCATGAAGGACGGCGTGATCGGTGACACGCTGCGCATCGAGCGCCAAGCGCCTACCATCAAGGAACTCGCCGAAAAAGGCGCGCGCGTCATCGTGCTCTCGCATTTCGACCGTCCGAAAGGAAAGGTCGTGCCGTCGATGTCTCTGGCGCCGATTGCACCCGCACTCGCGAAGGCGATTGGACGCCCAGTGGCGTTCGCGGGAGATTGCGCAGGCCCCGTCGCGGAGGCGGCGGTCGCGAAGCTGAAAGACGGCAACGTGCTGCTCCTCGAGAACACGCGCTTCCATGCCGGCGAAGAAAAGAACGACATGGACTTTGCGAAGCAGGTCGCGAAGCTCGGCGATCTCTTCGTCAACGACGCCTTCTCCGCCGCCCATCGTGCCCATGCGACTACGGAAGCCCTGGCGCGTCTTCTGCCGGCGGCGGCCGGCCGTTGCATGGAAACGGAACTCACCCATCTCGAGAAGGCGCTGGAGAATCCCAGGCGTCCGCTGCTGGCGGTGGTGGGCGGCGCCAAGGTCTCGACCAAGATCCCGCTCCTCGAAAACCTCGTGAAGCGCGTCGACGTGCTGGCCATCGGGGGCGGCATGGCGAATACGTTCCTCGCCGCGCAGGGCTACGAAATCGGCAAGTCGATCTGCGAGCGCGATCAGCTCGGGACAGCGAAAGCCATCCTGAAAGCGGCGGGCCAAAAGACCGTGCTGCTGCCGACCGACGTCGTCGTGGCGAAGCAGTTCAAGGCGCACGCACCGTCGCGCACCATCCTCGTCAGCGAAGTCGCCGCAGACGAGATGATCCTCGATGTCGGACCCGCCACCGTCGAAGCTTTCGTCAAAGAGCTCGAAGAGGTGGCGACCATTGTCTGGAACGGCCCCTTCGGCGCCTTCGAGATGGAACCTTTCGATCGCGGCACGGTGGCGGCGGCGAAGGCCGTCGCGGCGCGCACGAAGGCGGGCAAGCTCCTTTCGGTCGCAGGCGGCGGCGATACGGTTGCGGCGCTTAACCACGCGGGCGTGGCCGAAGATTTTTCTTATGTCTCGACCGCAGGCGGGGCATTCTTGGAGTGGTTGGAAGGATTGGAGCTCCCGGGCGTTATGGCTCTGAAGCAATCCAAGGGGGAGTGAAGATGGATATCGCGGCACTGAACCGCATCGCGCGCGCCATGGTGGCGGACGGGAAAGGCATTCTCGCCGCCGACGAAAGCACGTCAACGATCAAGAAGCGCTTCGACAAGATCGGCGTGGACTCGACGGAGGAGAACCGCCGCGACTATCGCGAATTTCTATTTCGTACAACGGACGCGATGAAGAACAGGATTTCGGGCGTCATCCTCTATGACGAAACGATCCGGCAGAAGGCGAAAGACGGCACCCCGCTCGTCAAGCTGATCGAGCAGGCGGGCTCCATTCCCGGCATCAAGGTCGACCTGGGTGCGAAGCCGCTGGCGCTTTGCGAAGGCGAAACGATCACCGAAGGCCTCGACGGTCTGCGCGAACGCTTCGTCGAATATTACAAGCTCGGCGCGCGCTTCGCGAAGTGGCGCGCGGTGATCGATATTTCGCCCACGATCCCGACCTACACCGGCGTCTCCACCAATGCGCAGGCACTCGCGCGTTACGCAGCCCTGGCGCAGGAGAACGGCATCGTTCCTATCGTCGAGCCGGAAGTGCTGATGGATGGCGATCACGATATCGACAAATGCGCGCACGTGACGGAGTGGGTGCTCAAGGAAGTGTTCTACGAGCTCTACAAGCAGCGCGTCGCGCTGGAAGGCATGATCCTGAAGCCCAACATGACCGTCTCCGGCAAGAAGTGTTCAAAGCAAGCCGGCATCGCGGAAGTGGCGGAGAAGACCGTCATGGTGCTGAAGCGCTGCGTGCCTGCGGCGGTGCCGGGCATCGCGTTCCTGTCCGGCGGACAATCCGATGAAGAAGCGACTGCGCATCTGAACGCCATCAACGCGGGCTACGACCTGCCGTGGCCGCTCACCTTCTCCTACGGCCGCGCGCTGCAGGCGGCGCCGCAGGCGGCGTGGAAAGGCAAGCCGGAGAACGTTCCGGCCGCACAGCGCGCCTTTGCGCACCGCGCCGCGATGAACGGCCTTGCGGCTCTGGGCGAGTGGAAGCCGGACCTCGAAAAGCCAATTCTTACTAAGACTGTGGCGTGAGCGAACGCTGCCGTCTCTATCTCATCACGCCATCGCGGTTTGATCCGAAGGCCTTTGCCGACACGCTGCGCGCCGCACTCGGTGCGGGAGACGTCGCCTGTCTGCAATTGCGCCTGAAGGACGTCAGCGACGACGACATCCGCCGCGCCGCCGAAATCCTCATGCCGATCGCGCAGGCGCGCGAGGTTGCGTTCATCATCAATGACCGGCCCGACCTCGCAGCCGAGATGCGCGCCGACGGCGTTCACATCGGCCAGGAGGACGGAAGCTACGCACAAGCGCGCGCCACCGTGGGTCCCGGCGCCATCGTCGGCGTCACCTGTCATAACTCGCGTCATCTCGCCATCGAAGCGGCGGAAGCGGGCGCGGATTATGTCGCGTTCGGCGCCGTCTTTCCAACAACGACGAAGGAACCTAAAACGCGCGCCGATATCGAGATCATCCGGTGGTGGTCGGAGATGATGGTAGTCCCGCAGGTGGCGATCGGCGGCATCACGGTCGAAAACGCGAAGCCGCTCGTCGAAGCGGGTGCGGATTTCCTTGCTGTTTCCGCGGGCGTTTGGTCGCACGGCCAAGGCCCCGCCGCGGCCGTTAAGGCTTTCAACGCGCTCTTCTGAGCCCCGATTGCCTTTCCAAGGCCCGCCCTGCTAGAACCCGCGCGCTCTTTCGACATCGACCGCTTCACACCCCCGCGCCCAAGGGAGCGCGTACTCCATGGCCAAGATCGCAGGCAATGAAATCAGCCCCGGCAAGCTCATTCAGCACGAAGGCGGCCTCTGGATGGCGGTGAAGACGCAGGCCGTGAAGCCCGGCAAGGGCGGCGCCTACAACCAGGTCGAACTCAAGAACATCATCACCGGCACCAAGCTCAACCAGCGCTTCCGCTCGGACGAAGCGGTCGAAGAAGTCTATCTCGAGAAGAAGGACTTCCAGTATCTCTTCGCCAGCGGCGACATGCTGACCTTCATGGACATGGAGACCTACGACCAGATCGAGATCGAACGCGATTTCGTGGGCGATCAGGCGGAGTTCCTGCAGGACGGCATGAAAGTGCTGGTGCAGACCTATGAAGGCCGTCCCATCGGCATCAAGCTGCCGGCGCATGTGACGCTGGAAGTGGTCGAAGCCGACGCGGTGATGAAGGGCGGCACGGCGGCGCCCTCCTACAAAGGCGCGGTGCTCGAGAACGGCTTGAAGGTCCAGGTTCCGCCTTTCATCAATGTCGGCACGAAGATCGTCGTCTCCACCGAGGACGGCTCCTACGTACGCCGCGCGGAATAGAGATGCCCTATCTTTCGCCAGCTCTGAACGTGATGACGACGGCCGCGCGCAAGGCGGGCCGCCGGCTCGTCCGCGATTTCGGCGAGCTCGAGAACTTGCAGGTCTCGATGAAGGGGCCTGCGGATTTCGTGACGTCCGCCGATCAGCGCACGGAGAAGATCCTGATCGAGGAATTGTCGCGCGCCCGGCCGGGCTACACCTTCCTTGTCGAGGAGAGCGGGCTCATCGAAGGCCCCGACAAGACGCACCGCTTCATCATCGATCCGCTCGACGGCACGACGAATTTCCTCCACTCCATTCCCCATTTCGCCATCTCGATCGGGCTCGAGCGCGAGGGCCAGCTGGTGAGCGCGGTCGTCTATAATCCGGTCACGGACGATATGTTCACGGCCGAGAAGAGCCACGGCGCCTACCTCAACGACAAGCGCCTGCGCGTAGCGGCGCGCAAGTCCCTGCCGGAATCCCTCATCGCGACCGGTATCCCCTTCCTCGGCCGCGGCGACCACGAGCGCTATCTGAAGGAACTTTCGGCGGTCATGGGTGCGACATCGGGCGTGAGGCGCTTCGGGGCTGCGGCGCTTGACCTCGCCTACGTCGCGGCCGGCCGCTTCGACGGCTTCTGGGAGCGCGGGCTGAAGCCCTGGGACATGGCCGCTGGCATCCTGCTGGTCCGCGAGGCGGGCGGTTTCGTGAGCGATCTGGACGGCGGCGCGCGTGCGCTCGAAGGCGGGAACATCCTGGCCGCGAACGACACCCTGCACCCCATGCTCCTGAAACTTTTGAAGGCCGCCTAGAACCGTCCACGGATCGGTTGAGCGGGCGCGCGCACGCGACTATTGTCCCGAACGGATCGCTGGGTCGAACTTCCATGTCTACAAAGCAAATTCTCGGTCTGCTGACAGTCGCGTCGGCATCCCTCCTCGCCCTGCCTGCGGCGGCCCAAATGTATCCGGGCGAGGATGTGATCGTGAATCCGGCCGCCATACCGGGCTCGCCGGCATTCGGCGAGAGCTACCGGGTGCACAAGCCGCATCATCACCATCACGTGGTGAAGACGCAGACGGCGGCGACCGATACGGTGACGGCAACGCCGGCGGAGATAACGACGACGTCGCCCGGAGAAACCGACACCGCGCCTGCTGCCGCACCGGCCACCGATACGGCGCCGCCTCCGACGCGGAGACATTCGCACCACACGGCAAGCGCCTCCGCGGCTTCCAACGCACAGTCCGGCGGCATGGGCTTCAGCTTCGGCGATGACGAGCCGCCGGCTCCACCGCCGGCCGCCAACACGCGCACGGCGTCGAACGACACCGGCGCAGCACCGCAGGCCGAGAAGCCGGCCAAGGCGGACGCCTCGACGGCCGGGCTTGCAAAACGCGGCGCCATTCTCTTCGAGCACAACTCGACCGATCCACAGCCCTCGCAGATGGACGGCATCAAGCTGCTCGCGGGCGATCTCAATTCCGCACTGGAAGCCGGCGCCACGCAGATTCAGCTGCAGGCCTTCGGCGGCACTCCGGGCGACAAGGGATCGGAGGCGAAACGCATTTCGCTCAAGCGCGCGCTCGCCATCCGCCAGCTGCTGATCGACAACGGCGTGCCGTCGAACAGGATCATCACGAAAGCGATGGGCGGTGCCACCGACGGTGAGCCCGACCGCGTGGACATCTACGTCCGCGCCTGAATCGCTTCGATCTGCATGTCGACGTCTTTCGCCTCGCTGCCAGCAAAGGCCAGGACTGCAATGGCAAGCGCGGCGACAACCGCAACGGCCGTGAGCGCGATGGCATAGCTGCCGTAAGCAACGGCCATATAGCTCTGCAGCGGCAGATTGCAGGCCGCGAAGAGATTGCCGAGCTGATAGACGAAACCGGGGAACGTCGCGCGCGCTTCCACGGGAGACAGTTCGTTCAGATGCGCGGGGATGACCCCCCAAACGCCCTGCACAAAGAACTGCATGAGGAAGGCGCCGAGCGCCAGCATGACCGGCGTGCTCGAATAAGCCCAAAGTGGAATGATCGGCAGTGTCAGGAGCGCGCCCACGATCAGCGTGTAACGGCGGCCGAAACGCTGCGACAGCGAACCGAGCGTAATGCCACCCAGGATCGCGCCGACGTTGTAGACCATCTGGATGTAGGAAACCGTGTGCGGCTTGAAGAGATGATCGACCTTGAGGAAGGTCGGGTAAATGTCCTGCGTACCGTGGCTGAAGAAGTTGAACGCCGTCATCAGCAGGATCGCGTAAAGCGCAAGCCTCCAATGACGCATCAGCATCTGGACGACGTCGCTGCGGCTGGCGTGCTCCTTGCTCCATCCCGGCGACTCCGGCACGGAGCGGCGGATGTAGAGCACCAGGAATGCCGGCGCGATGCCGACCATGAAGAGGCCGCGCCATCCGACCAGCGGAAATAGAACGCCGTAAGCGAGCGAGGCGAGAAAGTAGCCCGATGGGTAGCCCGCCTGCAGGAGGCCCGAAACAAAACCGCGTGCGTGAGGAGGAACCGATTCCATGGTGAGCGATGCGCCCACGCCCCATTCGCCGCCCATCGCAATACCGAACAGCGCGCGCAGAAGGAGAAAGACGGCGAGGCTCGGCGCAAAGGCCGAGGCGAAAGCCAGTCCCGCATAGCACAGCACGTCGATCATCATTACGGGCTTGCGGCCGAAATGGTCCGCAAGCCGACCGAACAAGATCGCTCCCACCGGGCGCATCGCCAGGGTGAAGAACGTAGCCCAGCTGACCGCCGCGACGGGCACGTCGAACTCTTTGGCAACGTCGGTCAGAACCAGCACGAGAAGAAAATAATCGAACGCGTCGAGCGTCCAGCCGAGATAGCTCGCGGCGACCACATGCTTCTGCTCGGTGGTCCAGCCCTTCAACGCGGCAAACGCCATGTGCCTATCCCCCCGACGGAACGGTGTTCAACCAAACTACGTTGTCATGGCCCGCAAATGCGGGCCATCCAGGTGACGGAATCTCGTTGTTGGGATGTTGCAATTCGTGGTGATCTTTTGAAAGCGGAATAGTACCAACGGAGTGGCCCGCATTGCGGGCCATGACATTGTCGGAGACTACATAATCAACTTGGCTTCGGTCTTCGCCGCCACTTCCTCGCGCGTGATGCCGGAGGCCAGTTCGACGAGTTTGAGTCCGTCCTTCGTCACGTCGAAGATGCCAAGATTGGTGATGATGCGATCAATGCAGGCCACGCCTGTGAGCGGCAGCGTGCAGCTCCTGAGAACCTTGGAGCGGCCCGCCTTGTCGGTATGATCCATCAGCACGATGCAGCGCTTCACGCCGGCCACGAGATCCATCGCGCCGCCCATGCCTTTGACGAGCTTGCCCGGCACCATCCAGTTCGCGAGGTCGCCCTTTTCGGAAACCTCCATTGCGCCCAGGATCGACAGATCGATATGCCCGCCGCGGATCATGCCGAAGCTGTCGGCGGAGGAGAAATAGGACGTCTTCGGCAGCGCCGTAACCGTTTGTTTGCCCGCGTTGATGAGATCGGCGTCGACTTCGTTCTCCGTCGGGAACGGGCCCATGCCGAGCATGCCGTTCTCGGATTGCAGCGTCACATCTATGCCGCCGGGAATGTAATTCGCCACCAGCGTCGGAATGCCGATACCGAGATTGACGTAGAAGCCGTCGTGCAATTCCTTCGCGGCGTGCTGCGCCATGTCTTCACGCGTCCAGGCCATCAGGTCCTCACCGTTCTCTTCTCGATCCGCTTCTCGTAGCGCGGGCCTTCGATGATCCGCTGCACGAAAATGCCGGGCGTATGGATGCAGTCGGCGTCGAGCTTGCCCGTCGGCACAAGCTCTTCGACTTCGGCGACCGTCGTCTTCCCCGCCGTCGCCATCATCGGATTGAAGTTCCGCGCCGTCTCGCGATAGATGAGATTGCCTTCGTGATCGCCTTTCCATGCCTTGACGATGGAAAGATCGGCCTTCAGCCCGCGCTCGAGAATATAGGTCTCGCCGTCGAACTCCTTGTGTTCCTTGCCCTCGGCGATCAGCGTGCCGACGCCTGTCTTCGTGTAGAAGCCGGGAATGCCCGCACCGCCCGCGCGGATGCGCTCGGCGAGCGTACCCTGAGGGTTGAATTCCAGTTCCAGTTCGCCCGAGAGATATTGCTTCTCGAACGTCTCGTTCTCGCCGACATAGGAGCTGATCATCTTTTTGATCTGGCGGGTCTGCAGCAGCAGGCCCAGCCCGAAATCGTCGACGCCGGCGTTGTTGGAGACCACCGTCAGGCCTTTCACGCCCGAATCCCGCAAGGCGAGGATGAGATTTTCGGGGATGCCACAAAGCCCGAAGCCGCCCGACATGATCGTCATGCCGTCGAAGAGAACCCCGTTAAGCGCCGCTTCAGCGCTGTCATATACCTTCCGCATGGTCCCACGTTCCAGATTATGGTCCAAGGCTTACGTTCTGAGCCTAGCAGGTGCAAGATCGTCTTTTGATAAGAACTAGGGAGGAATTGGTAATGCGGAAGTGCGTAATGGCCGCAGTGGCGTTCGCCTCGGCCCTGGGCGCAACCGATGCCTCGGCACTGGAGCTCTCGAGCCCCGATATCACGCCGGGCGCGACGCTCGCGCCGGCGCAGGTCTATTCCGAATGCGGCGGCGAGAACGTCCCGCCGGCGCTCAGCTGGAGCGGCGCGCCGGCCGCCACGAAGAGCTTCGCCCTCACCGTCTTCGATCCCGACGCGCAAGGCGGGTGGTGGCACTGGATCGTCTACGACATTCCGGCGGCCGCGAGCAGCCTCGCCCATGGCACGGTTTCGCCCGCAGGCGCCCATTTGGGCCGCAACGATTTCGGGCACAAAACCTATGACGGCGCCTGCCCGCCGCCGGGTTCGGGCACGCACCACTACCTGTTCAAGATCTGGGCGCTGGCGACGCCGTCCCTGCCGTCGGACATGGACGCCAAGGGCGAGACGATCGGCCCCTATCTCGAAGCCCACGCCCTCGCGAGCGCGACGCTGACGGCGACGTATGAACGCTGACGGCCGCGCACATAGACGCTGATCATGTCGGACGCACCCAACACGGCGAGCGCCGCGAGATCGCGCCCGCGATAAAGCGGTGCGGCGGCGGCGAATTCGGCGCTCATGCGGCCAAGCCCTGCATCAGCGGCGCGCGCGCCACTCCTCGCGGGAGATTTCCCAGACGTCGACGGTGTAGCTTTTGCCACCGTGCGCGATCTCGCGGCGCTCGCCGCGCGTCTCGCCCAGTCGCTGAGCCACTTTCTGGCTGGGCGCGTTGTCGGTTTGTATTACCGAGATCATTCTGTCGACGGCTTGGGTGAGAAAGGCGTACTGCATCGCGGCACGGCCGGCTTCGTATGCATAACCCTGGCCCCAATAGTCCTTGCCGAGCGTCCAACCCACTTCCAGCGCCGGCCATCCTTCCGGATTGTAAAGGCCGACGCGGCCGATGAATGCGCGATCGGATTTGCGCTCGACGGCCCACATGCCGTAGCCGCGGATCATCCAGTGCCCGAGCATCATCGCCATATTGCGCCACGCGTCGGCACGCGTCATCGGCTCCCCTGTGAGATAACGCGTCACGTCCGGATCAGCCACGAACCGCGCGTAGGCTTCGAAATCGTCCGGCTTCCATGCGCGAAGCAGAAGACGTTCGGTTTCAAGCGTGGGGATCGCGTTGACCATCAGTCGGATACGCGGATGGAAGATACAACCGAACCCCTGATCTCGAACGAAAACGTCCAGGGAAGATAATCCCAGACGATCGCGCCTTCCTCGCGACTCGGCGATACCCCGTGCGGATTCCCGAGACGGGAAATGACGGCTTTTCCGGGATCGCCCAGCTTGATGTCGGCAAAGGTCCAAGCTCCGGACCACGGCGTGCCGGTGAGTTGAATGCTGGCGACGCGTCGCTCGGAATCGTAGCCGATGACGGCATAAGTGATCATTTGAGACGTCTCGTCCGTCTGCAGGGAATAGACATAGAAGATCGAGCTGCCGATGCTTCTCTCGGTCGTCGGACTGCCCAGAATCTTCTCGGCATCGGCGCGGTTCATTCCCAGCCGGAGCGGACCGACCTGGCCGCAGGCATCCGCACCCGTTCCGTCTTTGTCGTATTTCTCGACCGGTTCTTTGTTGAGGTGACACGAAAATCCCCAACCCTCGCGCGTCAGGTGCGGCAGGCCATTTTGCAATGGCTGAGCGACCGCACATAACGGAAGAACTGCGCCGACGAGCGCGGAGCAAAGCGCGAGCCGAAGTGCCCGCACTGGAGTCACCCCTTCTTCTTCACTGCAGCCACGATCTTTTGCGCGGCGTCGGCGAGGTCGCTGCCGGAGACGATGGGAAGGCCGGATTTCGCGAGAATTTCCTTGCCCAGTTCCACATTGGTGCCTTCGAGGCGCACGACGAGCGGAACCGAGAGCGAGATCTCGCGTGCGGCGGCGACGATGCCTTCCGCGATGATGTCGCATTTCATGATGCCGCCGAAGATGTTGACGAGAATGCCCTTCACGTTTGGATCGGAGACGATGATCTTGAACGCGGCCGTCACCTTCTCTTTCGACGCGCCGCCGCCGACATCGAGGAAGTTCGCCGGCTCTTCGCCATAAAGCTTGATGATGTCCATCGTCGCCATGGCGAGGCCCGCACCATTGACCATGCAGCCGATCGTGCCGTCGAGCTTGATGTAGGAGAGATCGTATTTGCCGGCTTCGCGCTCCATCGGATCCTCTTCGTCGGGATCGCGGAGCTCCGCCACGTCTTTGTGGCGGAAAAGCGCGTTGTCGTCGAAATTGATCTTGGCGTCGAGACAGATGACGTTGCCGTCCTTGGTGACGACGAGCGGATTGATCTCGAGCAGGCTCATGTCCTTCGCGAGGAAGGCATTGTAGATGCCTTCGACGACCTTGCCGCACTGCTTTGCCTGATCGCCCGAGAGCTTCAGCGCCGCCGCGATATCGCGGCCGACATAGGGCTGATAGCCCGCCGCGGGCTCTATCTGGAAGGTGAGGATCTTGTCCGGCGTGTGCTTCGCGACTTCTTCGATGTCCATGCCGCCTTCGGTGGAGGCGATGAACGCGACGCGGCTTGTGGCGCGGTCGACAAGCGCGGAGAGATAAAGCTCGCGATCGATGGCGGAGCCGTCTTCGATGTAGAGCCGGCGCACCACGCGGCCATGCGGCCCCGTCTGATGCGTGACGAGCGTCATGCCCAGCATGCGCGTCGCTTCCTTGCGCACATCGTCGATTGATTTGACGACCTTCACGCCGCCGCCCTTGCCGCGGCCGCCCGCATGGATCTGCGCCTTCACCACCCAGACCGGGCCGCCGAGCTTCTCCGCCGCCGCCACCGCTTCGTCGACGCTGAAAGCGGGTATGCCGCGGGGCACCGGCACACCGAAACCGCGCAGCACGTCTTTGGCCTGATATTCATGGATGTTCATGGGATGTCCTCGCGCGGAAGTCTTTGATTATGTTGACTAATATTGAGGTTAGCGATGTCGCCGTGCTTTGCACAATACCAGCGCCCGACGCCCGTGCAAGGCACGCACGCATCGCCCATCCACCGCAAAAGCGTCGTGAAACCGAGGCCCAAATGGTGCGTTAATCGTCCACAGAGGGTTTTGAGTGGGGGCGTCCACCATGCAAAGTCTGAAACGGCAGAGCGCGTTCGCGCTCGCATGCGCGTCTGCGTTCATGGCACTTCTTTCGACCGCACCGAGTTTCGCCGACGTTCCGGATAAGGAAACGGGGACGCTCAACCTCCTGTTCGAGGACGGGTTTTTCTACAACGACGATCGCGATTACACGACCGGCTGGCTGATCTCCTGGACGACCGCGCCGGACGATACGCCGGACTGGGCGATCAATTGGGCGCGCCACGTACCGTTCTTCGGCCAGAGCGGCGTCGTGCGCGCGACGTACGGGCTCGGCCAGGACATTTTCGACCCGACCAACTTCGCGCTCAAAGATCCACCGCCTACCGATCATCCATACGGCGGATTTCTCTACGGCCAGATGGGCTTGGCCCAGATGACGGACGCCAATCTCGACCAGCTGCAGGTGGAGCTTGGCGCGGTGGGACCGATGTCCGTCGCAGGCAACGTCCAGATCTTCGTGCACGCGCTCCTGGGGGACGAGCATCCGAATGGCTGGCATTACCAGCTTCGCGACGAACCCGGACTTGTCATCAACGACGAACATTCTTGGCGGGCGGTGACGAGCGGATCCTTCCTGGGAATTTCCTTCGATGTCGATCCGCATGTCGGCGGCGCCATCGGCAATGTCTACGACTACGTCAATGCGGGCGCGATGGGCCGTATCGGCATCCATTTACCGGACGACTACGGTCCGCTGCGCATCGAGCCCAGTCTTCCGGGCACCAGCTTCTTCGAGCCGACGGGCAATTTCAGTGCCTATCTGTTTTCGGGCGTCGACGGACGCCTCATCGCGCGCAATATCTTCCTTGACGGCAACACGTTCGAGGACAGCCGTCACGTGGACAGGATTCCGTATGTTGGCGATTTCCAGACCGGCATCGCCATTGCCATGGACCGGTGGCGGCTCGCCTACACGCACGTTTTCCGCAGCAAGGAATTCACCACGCAGCAGAAGGCGCAACAGTTCGGCGCCGTCAACCTCTCCGTGCGCTTTTGACGACTTAACGAAAGTGCGATGGGCTTGTTTTTGATCTGCTCTTTTTCGCGCGCACTCGATCAATTCGACGCGATCAACCTGTCGATTCGCATCCAGCGCGACATCTCGCGAAACGTTACGCAGTTTTAAGCTGGCGAAGGCCGTTCGCCGGGCACACATCCATCGTTGAAGAAACAACGGAGGGCGCGAAGCGAAACGACAGGAGGTCGAAATGTTGAAGCTTCCGCAAGGACTCAAAACTTTCTGCAAAGCCGCAACGTTTTCCGGCACGCTCGGCGTGGCAGGCATCGCGGCCGCAGCGCTGGTTGCAACACCGGCCGCGGCGCAACATCACGGTGGCGGCCACGGCGGCGGCGGCTTTCATGGTGGCGGGTTTCATGGCGGCGGATTCCACGGGGGCGGATTCCACAGTGGTGGCTTCCACGGCGGTTACGGCGGCTACGCGCATGGTGGCGGCTACGGACATGGCGGATTCCGCGGCGGCTATTGGCACGGCCACTGGTACGGCCCGAACTGGTATGGATGGGGAATCTACGGCTATCCATACGGCTACGGCTACTACGACGGCTGCGACTATTGGGACTATTACTACGGCTATTGTTACTGAGTGACAGCACGAAGACGCGTTGCGCAAGCGGTGAGTCTCCGTGTCTGCGATTCTGAAAGTCCATTCATTGCCGTCGGTCGCCGCACGCCGTTCGCGGTAAAATGCGCGCACGGAGCCACTGTGCAACCCGGACGGATGGGTATAATTTTTCCACCGCCGATAGTTTCGGTGCGTTTGAGTTTGGAGGGCGCAAGCGAAGCGAGCGACAGGAGATCGATATGCTGAAGCTTTCGCATAAACTCGGTGTAGTCATGAAAGGTGCAGCCGTCGCCGGCGCGGTCGGGTTGGCTGGCGTCGCGTTATCCGCAGCGCCCGCGCTGGCGCAGCATCATGGCGGTGGTGGCGGCGGCTGGCACGGCGGTGGCGCCTGGCATGGCGGTGGCGCCTGGCACGGCGGCGGCGGGTGGCATGGCGGGTATTGGCATGGCCGCTGGTACGGACCGGGTTGGTACGGCTGGGGGGTCTACGGTTATCCCTATCCCTACTATTACGGGTATTATGGCGATCCGTATTACTGCGACTACTACGCCTACTATTACGGCTATTGCTATTGAGCGGACGAGGCCGGCCTCAACAGGCCGGCCTTTTCCTTCGGCAATCCGAGGGGCTTGCTTAAATCTCCCTTTACGGCGGCTTTGTTAAGGTGACGGCGGGGTCTCTCACGCCGCATCATGAGCCAGGATCGCGCGCCCGCGCCAGACTTAAGACCGCTGCGCGTTACCGCGACGGACGTATGCATCTTTGCGGTCGCGCTCGCGGCCATCGCGGTTTACGCGGTCGTTCTCTTCGGCGGCTATGTCCAGCATCTGTGGATCCTCGATGCGAGCGGCCGCCCCGTCGTCAACGACTTCATTGTCTTTTGGGTCGCGGCACATCTGGCGCTCAAAGGTGCCGTGCTCGCCGCATATGACGCGCGTCGCGAACATGCCGCCGAGCTCGCCGCCATCGGGCACACCTATCATCAGGTGCTCGGCTGGTCCTATCCGCCGCTCTTTCTCCTGATCGTCGTCCTGCCGGCGCAGCTGCATTACGTATCCGCCTTCATCATCTGGTGCACGGTGACGCTGGCGCTTTATGCGCTGACCGTCGCTGCGATCGCGAAACGCGCCGTGGCTTTCATGGTGGCTTGCGCCATGCCGTGGGTGCTCGTCGAATTCATGCTCGGACAGAACGGCTTTCTCACGGCCGCCGTCATCGGTGCGGCCTTGCTGCAACTCGAGAAGCGACCGCTGGTGAGCGGGTTGCTGCTCGGCTTTCTCAGCTACAAGCCGCAATTCGGCGTCCTCTTTCCGCTGGCGCTGGCGGCCGGCGGCTATTGGCGCGCCTTCGGCTGGGCTGCGCTGAGCACGCTTTTGTGGAACGGTCTCGCCGGCGCCGTCTTCGGCTTTGAGTCCTACGCCGCGTTCCTTCATGCGCTGTCCAATGCCGCGGACACGCATCTGGTGCGCAGCGATCTCGGCTGGAACAAGCTTCAGAGCGTCTATGGTTTCGCGCGCACGCTGGGCGCGCCGGGCGCGGCCGCCTGGGCGATGCAGGCGCTGGTCAGTATCGCTGCCGCGCTTGCCGTCGTCATCGCCTGGAGAAGCCGCAACACGCCGTTCGAACTGAAAGGGGCATTGCTTCCGATCGCGATCCTACTCGCAACGCCTTACGTGCTTTACTATGATGTCCCTGTGCTTGCGGTTGCGGGCGCGTTCCTCGTCCGCCAGCGCGGCTTCGACCGGTTCGAAGTTGCACTGATGGCCGCCACGGCGCCGTTCCTGCTGAGCCCGTTCCTTCCGGGTTTCGCCGTTGTACCGGGCGCGCTGTTCGCAAGTCTCGCCATGGGCTTCATCGCCATCCGCCGCCTGCAGGCGCAGCCGGCCTACGATTTCGCTTATGCCGGTTAGCAAAAGGCGCGCGGCCCGCGCTATGCTTGGCGCCGATGATGGCCCTCGATTCCCGCTACACGTGGCGGCAAGCCGATACCGGCGACGCACCGCAATTGGAGCTGCTGATGAATGCAGCCATCGCCCAATTGCTCGCGCCTTATCTTCCGCCCGAGGAAGTGACGGCGTCCTTCGCCATCATGGGACTCGACCGGCAGCTGATCGATGACGGCACTTACATGGTTGTCGAACATAAAAAGCGCATCGTCGCGTCGGGCGGATGGAGCGCGCGCGCCACGCTGTTCGGCGGCGATCACACGCAAGGCCGCAATGCCGCGCACGTCGATCCCGCGACGGAGTCCGCGCGCATGCGCGCCATGTATACGCATCCCGACCACACGCGCCGCGGCCTCGGGCGCTTCATCCTGGCCGAAAGCGAAAGACAGGCGCAGACCCGCGGTTTTCGGCGCGCCACGCTAGTAGCCACGATGGCGGGATTGCCGCTCTACCGCGCCTGCCACTACCGCGAAGTCGAGCATTTCCGCGAATCAACGCCGACCGGCGTAAGCGTGCCGCTCGTGCGCATGGAGAAGCCGCTTGTTCCGTGACAAGAGCTGATGCGTTCGCTTCCCGACATTCTCTACAATTTCCACTGGATCGAACCGGGCAGCGTCGCGCGCTCGTCGCAGGCCTATGCGGGCTTTCTGGCGCCGTTCCTGCGCGGGCGCGGCATTCGCGCGCTGGTCAATCTCAGAGGCCCCAATCCGCACTGGCGCTGGTGGCGCAACGAAAAGAAAACGACGGAGCGTATCGGCGTCGAACATCGCGACGTCATGCTGAGCTCGAAACGCCTGCCCACGCGCAAGATGCTCGTCGCGCTGTTCGATGCGTTCGACACGCTGCCCAGGCCCATGCTCCTCAAATGCTCGGGCGGACAGGACCGGACGAGTTTTGCGGCCGCGCTCTATGTCGTTCACGCCAAAGGCTGGGCTGCATTCGACGAAGCGCAAGGCCAGTTCGCGCGCTGGCCTTACCTGCATTTACCCAAACGCCATCAGCGCTGGCTCAAATCGTTTCTGATCTTTGCGCGCGACGATGCCCATGGCCGTCCGCTTCGCGCCTGGACCGCCGAAACCTATGTGCCGGAGAGCTATAAGGCGTGGCTCGAAGCGCGCGGTGAAGGCCAGAGCTTTCACGGCCTCTACGATCCGATGCTGGGGTTATGACGCTCACGCTGCAATACAGGCTCGACGCGATGCCCGGTGTCGTTCTCTGGCCCGAGGCCCTGACCCGCGACATGCAGACGCAACTCGTGCACGAGATCGCCGCACGCACCGCCGACGCGCCGTTCTACCGGCCCGTCATGCCCAAATCGGGCAAGCCCTTCTCGGTCGAGGAGACGAATTTCGGCGCGCTCGGCTGGGTGTCGGATATTTCCGGCTATCGCTACGAAAAAGTTCATCCCGTATCGCACGCGCCGTGGCCGGCCATTCCGGACATGCTTCTGGAGCTATGGAACGCGACGACCGCCTGCCCCGCGCCGCCCGAATGCTGTCTCGTCAATCGCTACGGCACGGCCGCGCGCATGGGCTTGCACCAGGATCGCGATGAGGCGGCGCTGGACGCGCCTGTGTTGTCGGTCTCGCTGGGCGAGGATGCGCTCTTCCGGATCGGTGGGACGACGCGCCGCGGGCCGACGGAGAGCCTGAAGCTGCGCTCCGGCGATGTTCTGATGTTCGGCGGACCGGCGCGGCTCGCTTTTCACGGCATCGACCGCATCATCGGCGGTACCTCGTCGCTTCTTGCAGGCGGCGGCCGGCTCAACCTGACATTGCGGCGGGTAACCCACTTTGCCAGAAAAGAAAAGACGCCCGACCAGGGGGCTGATCGGGCGTCACATGCGCCGTTACGCGCTGGTGCCGGGAGGGGATGACCGGCACCGCGGAGAAACGTCATCCAGCGTGCGAGCGGGGGGGCAGTGCCTGCTGGACGAGTAACCGTCTCTCCGGTGACAAAGCTATGCACTGAAGCCACAGTTTGCAAGAATTTTTTTGGTTCGGCCGAATTGTGTTTTTTTATTAATGACAGTTGCAAATCTAGCACAACATTACACACGCAGCCGGCGAGCCACAGCGCTCCGCCAACTTGGGGCAAGAGCGGGCGCATCCGCTACACGTTTCAGCGTTTCCCTGTCGGCGTGGGCATAGAGCGCCGCAAAGAAGGCTTCACGTACACTGGGACCGCCCGCAACCGATTCACGCGCAAGGACGGAAACACCTACGGGCGCGCGCCCTTCCCGGATCACTCGAAAATACCAGCCCGAGCGGCCCGACATGGTCATCAGCGCGGGCGCATCGGCACGCTTCGCATAGATCGCAAACTTGAAACAGGGCGCGCGGGGCTGGCTCACTTCGAGCACGACATCGCCCCAGCGAAAACGGTCGCCGATCGCGATCATAGTCTCATCGGCGCCTTCGATGGTGAGATTTTCGCCGAAGGCGGCGGGCCAGCAGGGAAACCCTTTCTCGCGCTCCCACCAGGGCCAGTGATCGGCGGGATAGCAGTAGATGGCCTTGTCCACGCCGCCGTGCACGGTGAGATCGGCCTGTCCGTCGCCTTCGATATTGGTGGAGCTTACGAAAACAACGGACGATTCGAGCGGCGCCTTGGCGATGCCGGACAGAACCGGCTCGCCGCGCAGCAGGCCGATTTCGCGCGGCATCCCGACATTCACGGAGACGAGGCGGAGTTGCATCGTCACATCTTCCCCAAATCCTTCGCCGTGCGGTCGATCGCGTCTTTGGCCAGAGCAATGATCTCTTCAACTTCGGCCTCGGTGATGATCAGCGGCGGCGCCAGCACCATCGTGTCGCGGATGGCGCGCATGACGAGGCCGCTCTTGAAACAGTAGTTGCGGCAATGCGTGCCGACGTCGCGGTCCCTGGGAAAGAACGCGCGCGCGGACTTGTCGGCCACGAGTTCGATGGCGGCGAGAAGCCCGAGCCCGCGCACTTCGCCCACGAGCGGATGGGATGTGAAGGTCTCGCGCAGGCGGCGCTGCAGATAGGGCCCGATCGCGCTCTTCACGCGCCCGACGAGGTCGTTCGCCTCCATCACCTCGAGATTCTTGAGCGCCACCGCGCTCGCCACCGGATGGCCGGAATAGGTGAAGCCGTGCACGAGCTCTTCGTTGGCGTGCAGGATCGTCTCTCCCATCCGTGCGCCGAGTGAAATCGCCGAGATCGGCTGATAGCCGGACGAAAGCCCTTTCGCCATCGTCATGATGTCGGGCGCGATGCCATAGGTCCGCGCACCAAACCATTCGCCGGTGCGGCCGAAGCCCGTGATCACCTCGTCGAGATGCAGCAGAACGTCGTACTTCCTGCAGATGCGCTGGGCCTCCGGCCAATAGGTCGATGGGGGAAAGATCACGCCGCCGGCACCCTGTACCGGCTCCGCCGAAAACGACGCGACGCGATCGGCACCGAGCTCCAGAATTTTTTCTTCCAGCTTCTCGGCAATGAGCGCGCCGAACTCTTCCGGTCCGACATCGCCGTAGCCCGCGGCGCGCGCGCCGAACCAGTAAGGCGTCGGCACCTTCTCGAAGCCGTTGAGCGGCAGATCCCATTGCGGATGCATGGGCGTGAGTCCCGACAGCGAGGCGGCCGCCATCGTCACGCCGTGATAGGCATAGTCGCGCGAGAGATGGATTTTCTTTTCCGGCCGGCCTTTGAGATTCCAGTAGTAGCGGATGAGCTTCAGCGCCGTGTCGTTCGCTTCCGAGCCGGAATTGGCGAAGAGAACGTGCTCGTGGCCGTCGGGCAGAAGCTTGGCGAGCTTCGCCGCGAGCTCGATGGTCCATGGGTTGCTCGTCTTGAAGAAGTGATTGTAATAAGGGAGAGTCTTCAGCGCGTCATAGCCCGCTTCGGCCAGTTCCTTGTTGCCGTAGCCCACCTGCACGCACCACAACCCCGCCATGCCGTCGATCATCCGCTTGCCTTCGGAGTCCCACAGATAGACGCCTTGGGCCTTCGTGATCACGCGCACGCCTTCGCGATTCAGCGCTTGCGTGTCGGTGAAGGGATGGACGTGATGGGCGGCGTCGAGCGCCTGCCAGTGACGGGTGAGGTTGTGAGTGGGGGATTCGGTTGTCATGGAATTTCTCCGCGGGGCAAAGGAGCGGCAGGCGATGCGGAGACGAAACTCCGCGCACGGACCGACCTAAGGATTGAAGCCGATCCGGGCGCAGAGGATGAGAAGCGAACGTTTGCGCGTCATGCGCGCAGTATAACGATTTCCGGCGTTGCCGTCACCGATCAGGCCGCTATCGCCGACGGCCCGCTCAGATGCTTGTCCATCGCGCGCTTGAACGCCGGCCGTGCTTTCACGCGCTCGAGATAGGCGCGCACGCCGGGCACGTTCACGAATATCTCCGGTTTGTGCTTGCCGTAGTCGAGCGTCGACGTCATGAGAATGTCCGCGGGACCGAAGGTTTCGCCCAGAAGATAGGGTTTGCTGCCGAGCGCCCGTTCGAGATCGGCCAGGCGCGTTTTGCACGCCTCCATCAGCTCCGGATACTGCACATCGCGGCCGGGCCGTCCCTCCCAGAAGACGTCCCAGCGCAAGAGCTCGATGAAGGGCATCTCAAGCGTGTTGAGCGCGGCGAACATCCATTGCAGGAGCTGCGTCCGCGTGACGGCATCGGAGGGAAGCTTGCCGGCCTTTTCGTAGAGATAATGGATGATGGCGCCGGATTCGAAGAGCTTCAGCTCGCCGTCGGTCAGCGACGGAATTTTTCCGAACGGATTGATGCTGCGGTTGGGGTCGAGCTTCTGCTCGCCCTTGGTCGCGTCCATCCAGTGGCAAGCATAAGGCAGGCCGAGTTCTTCGAGAGCCCACAGCACGCGAAAGTCACGCACGAGGCCCTTTCCGTTGAAGGGGACATTGTAAGCGGCATAAAGCGTGATCATGGCGGTTCTCCTCAATTCGGCGCCGCGGCGCCCGTTTCCACATAGGTCTTCAGTCGGTTGATCTGCTCGCCGAACACGCGGTCGAGGATGGGCGCGAGGCCCTGAAGTCCGCCCTTGGTGTATCCGCCGGTCGCGCTGACAAGCGTGACGTCCGTGCCGTCGCCGGACGGCTTGAGCGACCAGGTCATGACGGTCGTGGTCGCCATTTCCTGAAACGGCCCCATCGCGCCGCGCAGCCTGAGCGTCTTTCCCGGTGAGACGAATACAACCGTCATGTGCTCGACCGAACCGCCGTCCGGCATCGTTTCGCACCAGCAGCCGCCTGCTTTGGCATCGAACGTCAGATTGGCGGGATTGCCCGAGAAGGTGTGCTTTCCGCTCCACCAATGTTGCGGCGTGATGAGGGCCGCATAGATTTTGTCGCCCGGTGCCGCGATATGCGCAGATTCGCTGACGGAGAAGCCGAGCTGGGCTACGTCCGTGACTTCGGCCGACGCGCGGTCTGCAGCGATCACGGTGCATGCGAGCACGATGCCCGCCACGAAGTGGCAAAGGCGCCGTGCGTGGAAGATGTTCGGTCTCATCATCTGCTCCCCTGTTCGACCGATTGCCGGAAGGTCTCCAGAATAGCACTCCAGCCGTTCGGTCCAGCGATCGCGTTGCGGGTCGTCTCGCCCTTTGCGCCCATGCGTTCGAGATGGCGATGCTCGAGCTCGACGCGGGTCCGGCGCTCGCCGTCGGCGATGAATTTTATTTCGACTTCCGTGATGAGGCCGGGATCGAGTTGCCAATCGGAATTGAGCTGCCAGGCGAGGAGCAGGCGATGCGGCGGCTCCCAGGCCAGGACGTGGCCATTGTCGCATTCCGATCCGTCTTCACCCACCTGATACCACCGCCCTTTCGCGAACGGCTGGATGATCGTCTCCTTGAGCGGCACCTTCAGCATCGAGTGTGACGGCGGCCACCAGCGCGAGATGTTGTTCGCGAAGAGGTCGAAGGCGCGCGCGGCATTCGCATTGACGACGACGCTTTTGCGCACCGGCGCGGGCGTGATGTGCTGCGCGGTCATGATTTTTCCCTCTCATCTTCGCCCTTTTGCGCATCGCGCTCGACTTCAGCCGCGAACGCGGTGAGGGCTTCATCCCAGAACTGGTCGAGCCAGCGCCGGATGGCGCCCAGACCCTTCGGATCGATGCTGAAAACGTGGCGTGTGCCTTGCGTTTCCTCGCGCACGAGCCCGGCCCCCCTCAAGACCTTCAGGTGCTGGGAGACGGCCGGACGGCTGACGGGAAGCACGCTCGCGATTGCGCCGACGGGCTTGGGGCCCGAACGGAGTTCCTCGAACACGCGCCGCCGCGTGGGGTCTGCCAGGGCCGTCAGGGCATTATCGTAAGCCATTACTTACAGTAAGTGACTACTTACCGATAGTCAAGGGCAACCCGGTCTTGAGATTGAGGTCCGCCCGGATGGTCCCGGAGGCTGGGAACGTCGCCAGGAAGCCCTCCTGGGTCCAGGTGAGCGACGGCTTGCCGAAGGTCTGCACGGCGCCTGAGACGACCACGCCGCGTCCCTGGGGCTTTGCCAGCGCCGTCTTGACCTCGGTATCGAGCTTGTCGATATCGTGGCCGACATTGAAGACGAGCTTGGTCTCGAGAAGTTTCCCCAACTGGTCGCCGGCGAGAAAGCGCATCACCGACATGATCATGCCTTCGGTGGCGATGTCGTAGTGCACGTTTGCGATACGGATGGTGTTCGTTTGGGCATCGAATTGCGGCTTGCCGCGCAGATAGGCTTCGCCGCAGGAATCGAGCCAGCCGAACGGATCCCAGCCCTGGCTCACGCAGAAGCGCGCGGCGACGACCACGTCCTGTCCCGACGGGAGGATCTCGAGCTTCTCGAAGCGCACATTGCCGCCGCTCATCTTGATAGGCGTCTTGCTGAGCCTTTGCATGGCGAGATTGGCAGCCTGGTCGTAAGGCAGAAGCACGGGCACGACAAAGGCGAAGCGGTCGGAGGGCGATGCGAGCGGCGCGGGCGCCGGCAGGGCGCGATCCCACTGCGTCGCCGGCGGGGTGTCGCTCACCACGACATGCGCGCGCACGTCGACACCCATCGCCACGACCACCGCATTGGCGCGCGTCTGCGGCTGCGCGATGCGGATGCGCTCCGGCTCCAGCACCAGCCACGCCGTGGGTGATTTGCCGACCTGGATGGGGCGTTGCGCCCGCAGCCAAAGGCGTTCCGCCTGCGGTCTGATTTTGATGCCCGACGCCACGTGGCGATCGAGGGCCTTGAAGATGGGCGCGGACAGGCTTTGTTGATTATGATTCCAGAGATCGGCGAAGGACATCTTGATCGGGCCGAGTTTGAGCTCCGCCTGGCTGAGATCGACTGTGCCATGCGCGTCGGTCGCCAACCGCCAATCCGAACCGAGCACCACGGCGGTGTCGGCGTGCACGGCGCCGGTCGCGAGCGAATGCGCCTGCGTCTTGAAGAACGATGTCTTCAGCTGCAGCTGCGCCGTCGCCGCCACCGGCACGTTGATCGCGATGCGATTGGCGGATGCGCTGCCGGTGATCGGGCCCGTGCGTGTGGCCACCAGATCCAGCGTGCATTGCGCGATGGTGCAATTGACGGGCTCGTCCTTGATGTCGGCGATCTGCTCCTTCGTCGTGTCGTTCAAGGCGCCGATGATCGTCTGGATGGGTACGACGAGCGTCGCGGTCAGCTCGGATACGGGAAGCGGCGGCGGCGCGGGCGGCGGCGTGCGTTTGGGCGGCGGCGCGTCGAAACCGCACGCACCGACGGCAAAAACCAGCGACAGAATCAGGGGGCGGCCGAATGCGCGCATGCGCGCATCCTTGCCTATTTCACAAACGCGGGGAAGCTCAACCCCAGGATTCCTGGACGCCCTGCCGCTTCGCGCGATGCGCGATCGGTTGCGATGTCGCTGCCGGAAGCGTCGCCGCCGGCTTTCCCAGATGATGGCCCTGGCCGAGCACGAAGCCGATATCGCGTGCGCGCGCCAGCAGCGTTTCGTTCTCGACGCATTCCGCGATCGTCGTCAGGTTCAATTCCGCGCAAAGCTTCACGATGCCGCGCAGCAGCGTGTCCTCGCGCGTGCTCTTGCCGAGCCTCTGGATAAGCGTGCCGTCCATCTTGACGAAATCGACGTGAAGCCCGTGAAGATATTGCAACGACGTCGCGCCGGCGCCGAAATCGTCGAGCCCGACTTTGTAGCCCAGCTCGCGCAGACTCAGGATCGCCTGGTTGGCCTGGGCGATATCCTTGATCTCGAAAGATTCTGTGATCTCGATCAGGATGCGCGGGGCAAGCGCGCGATTGCGCGCCAGGATGCCCGCGAGCATGCCGAATGCCGCCGGCTGCGACAGCGTGCGACCGGAGACATTGAAGGCGATGCGCTGCGTCGCGTTTTCCGGCTTGAGGGCATGCGCGATGATCTTGATGGCGACCGCGAGATCGAAGGCATCCGCGATGCCGAGTGCTTCCGCAAACCCGACGATTTCGCCGGTGTCGGCGCCGTCGGGAAATCGCGCCAGCGCCTCCCAATACGAAACCTCCTGCGTTTTCAGATCCACGACCGGCTGAAAGCCGAGCGAGAAGCTGCCGTCGGCAACCGTCTGGGTGAGCGCCAGCGCGCGGGCCTCAGTTTCGCCCATCAGCTTGTCGAACGCCGACGACAGGTCCGTGGCCGGCACGTCCGCCTGTTCGGTGAAACGATCGATCACGTAGCGCAGAGACAACATCAGCTGCTCGGGGCTCAGCGCCCTGGTCTTCAGCGAGACGAGCGTCTCCTGGACGTCGCGGGCCTCGATTCCGCCCTCCTTCAGCACCTTGACGATGCCGTCCGCGAACGACGCGCCGCCCACGGCGCCGAAGCGTGTGTCGGACAATTGCACGGCGGCCTTGGCGCCGGCGTTGCGGGCGGTTTCGCCGATCCGCTGCAACAATTTCTGTGCCGCTTCCGCCGGAAGTTTGGAGACGGCCCTATCGAGCCCTGGCACCTCGACCAGCGCCAGCTCGCTTTTCCCGCCCGAAAGACCGGCAACCGCGGCCAGAAATCCTTCACGGTCCGAACCGCCCTTGCCGCCCGCAACTGTGCGCGCCTCGGGCCTTGCGAGCGTGCACGACACGTTGCCCTTGTTCTGCGGCAGCCGGAACAGCGACAGCGCGGCGTCCGTTCCGTCGGCGAGCTTGAGCTTGAACGGGCCGGCGCGACCGCCCGCACCCAGCGAATGAGTCAGCGTCGCGAATTTCGCGCCTTCGCTCGGCTGAAACAATCGCGCGGCCGGCAATCCGACGAGATCGGCCTTGGCGTCGCGGACATAGTCATGAACAGCGCCCGTCGCGAAGGCGATCCTGTTTTCACGGTCCACTTCGAAAAGCAGATCGGCGTTGGCGAAGGCGAAGCCTAAGAGGCGTGCGCGGTAGGGCATAGGGTGCGCCTTGGTTAACGAGCGCGCGATTTTCGGCCCCCAGGTTTTAGCAATCTGTAAATTTAAACATGAGCGGTCAAACGTTCAGCAACAAATGCTGGCGCTCCCAGGGGCTGATGACCTGCTGATAGGCATCGTGCTCGGAGTTCTTAACGTCGCTGTAGAGCACTACGAACGTCTCGCCCAGGACATCCTTGAGATCGGTCGAGGCGCGGAATTTGGCGACGGAATCGAGAATGTGACGCGGCAATTGGTAGCGCGTCGACTCGTAGGCGTTGCCTTCCATGGCTTTCGTCGGACTGAGGTTCTCGATCATGCCGAGATAGCCGCAGGCCAGCGACGCGGCGATGGCGAGATAGGGATTGGCGTCCGCGCCCGGCACGCGGTTTTCCACACGCCGGTTCTGCACGTCCGACACCGGCACGCGCAATCCCACCGTGCGGTTCTCGTGGCCCCAATGCGTGTTGATGGGCGCCGACAGGAAGCGCACGAGGCGGCGATAGGAATTCACGAACGGCGCGATGAGCGGCATGGCGGCGGGGAGATGCTTCTGCAGCCCCGCGATATGCGCGAGGAACAGCCGCGTGTCCTTGCCGCTCTTCGTGGAGAACAGGCTCTTGCCCTTCTGCGTATCGACGACGCTTTGATGGATGTGCATCGCCGAGCCCGGTTCCTGCTCGTAGGGCTTCGCCATGAAGGTGGCGTAGATGTCGTGGCGCAGCGCCGCCTGGCGCACGGTGCGCTTGAAGAGGAAGGTTTGGTCGGCGAGCGCGAGCGGTTCGCCGTGATTGAAGTTCATTTCGACCTGCGCCACGCCTTCTTCGTGAATCAGGCTGTCGATGCCGATGTCCTGCGCTTCGCAATAATCGTAGACATCCTCGAATAGCGGGTCGAATTCGTTGACCGCGTCGATGCCGTAGGCCTGTCGTCCCGTCTGCGGACGCCCCGTCTTGCCGGCCGGCGGCAAGAGCGGATAGTCGGGATCGATGTTCTTCGCCGCGAGAAAGAATTCGAGCTCGGGTGCCACGATCGGACGCCAGCCGCGCTCTTGATAGAGTGCAACGACGCGCCGGAGTACGCTGCGCGGCGTATAGGCGATTTGCTCGCCGCGCTGATCGGTGCAGTCGCAGATGACCTGCGCGGTCGGCTCCTTGTACCACGGCACGATGCGCAGGGATTCGACATCGGGCACGAGATTCATGTCCGGCGCCTGATAGGTCAGCGCTTCGGTTTCCGCATCCGCGCCCGTCACCATCTGGCCGAAGATCGATTCCGGCAACCGCAACGTCTGGTTGCGCAGGCCGCTCAGGAATTTGTTGGTGGGGAGTATCTTGCCGCGCGCGATGCCCGCCATGTCGGAGACGAGGCATTCCACCTCGCCGATGCGATGTTCCTTCAGCCATTCCGCAAACTGATCGACGTCGTGGCGCGACATCAGGCACCTTCGCGATAGTTGCGCACGGCGTTGCCGAAGGCCTGGAAGATGGCGCGCGACACGGGATTCTCGCTCCAGCGCCATTCGGGATGCCATTGCACGCCGAGCACGAAGCCTTTGGCGCCCGGCATGGAGACGGCTTCGATCTGTCCGTCGGGCGCTGCGGCGTCGGCATAGAGTCCCGGCGCGAGGCGATCGATTCCCTGCGAATGGAGCGAATTCACTTCGAAAGACTTTGCGGGCGCGATGCGCGCGAGCAATCCGCCGGGCTCGACGGTCACGGTGTGCGCGGGACCATATTGCGCGTCGAGCGGCGCGTTCGTGTCTTCGCGATGATCGATACGGCCCGGCACTTCGTGCACGTGCTGATGCAGCGTGCCGCCCAGCGCCACGTTCATTTCCTGAAAGCCGCGACAGAGGCCCAGAACCGGCATCCCCTTTTCGATGGCGGCTTCGAGAAGCGGAATGGTTGTGGCGTCGCGGTGTTCGTCCTGCAGCACGCCGTCGCGCGGGGTCGCGCCGCCGTAACGCTTGGGCGAGACGTTCGAAAGCGCGCCGGTGAACAGAAGGCCATGCACATTCGCGAGGATGTCGTGAGTCGAAATCGGCGGATCGAGCACGGGAATAAGGAGCGGAATGGTGTCCGAGCCGTCGCGCGCTGCCAGAATGTATTTCTCGCCCACCATGTGGAACGGATGCTTCCCCACCATACGGTAGTCGCACGGAAATCCGACGATGGGCGGGCGGGGCGGCATTGGGGCTGCTCTCTGAAGTCCGGGACCTAGCATGGGGAAAGCGCAGGCGGCAAGGCGGGCGAAACCGCGCCAAATCGGGCCCGCTTATTCTGCGCTCTTCGCCGAGCTCTTCCCTTCCGGCAGCTTGAACAGCGCCGGATCGAGCGTGACGCCCGTCTGCACGTCACGCAGCGAGACGGTGGTCGAAAGACCCTGCGCGTCGACGACCGTCCATTGCCGCAGTTCGAGAACGGGCGATGTGAAAACCAGCGTGAGATTGCCGTTCACTTTGCTGGACGCGGCGCGCGCATTGACGATGAGCTCGCCCGGTTCGCGCGAGAGACCCGCGATGGACGGGTTTCGTTTCAGATTGAGATCGTCGGAGAGAACAAGGTTCAACGGCGTCGACAGCAGCGGATACGTGTCGATCGTGTTGAGCTTCTTGTTCTGGACCGCGACCGTCGAGCCGTCCGACACGATGAGGACCGGATTGGGCGCATGATATTCGAAGCGCATGCGGCCCGGCTTGTCGATGTAGAAGATGCCCTCGTCGATCTGCCCGTCGGGACCGATCTGCACGAAGCTGCCCTTCAGCGTATGGATGGAATTGAGATAGTCGCTGACACGGTCGAGATCGGCCTGGTCGGCTTCGCTGCGCTCGAAATGCATGAAGCCCGCGGGCGCGGCGAAACTGGCCGGCGCACAGGCCAGGGCGACGAGAAACGGGAGAACGAAGCGACGCATGCCGTCTTCTGCCACCGATGCGTGGCCAAAGAAAGGATTACGCGGCGTTTACCTGCGGGCGCTGCGCGTGATGCGGGCAAAGCCCGTCCACGATCAGCTTCAGGACGCCCTCGAGCTCGCGTTCGAGCTTGGGCAGTGTCAGTTTCGACCACAGCTGCGGATAGCGGAATTTCATGGTCGCGGACTGGATCATCTCGGCCGTCAGTTCCTTGTCTTCCGCCACGAACTCGCCGCGACGCTCGGCTTCGTCCAGAAGCTCGACCAGGATCCTGCGTTCGTTGGCCAGCATCCAATTGGCAAAGGTGGGGCGTTCGCGCGAAATCACCGTCGCCATTTCAAAGGCGCGCGGGTCGCTTTCGAGCTTGTTGTAGGTGCGGCGGAGTTCTTCGAAAAGGAGATCGTGCAGACGCTCGCGCGCATTCTTGTTCGGCGCCACTGCGAGCTTCCTGAGATATTCGAGATCACGCTCGTACGTTTCCGTCGCGATGGCTTCCGCGATATCGAGCTTGCCGGGAAAAAACCGGTAGAGGTTTCCTGGCGACATGCTGCAATCGGTCGCCACTTCCGCCATGGTGGTTTTGGCATAACCGAAATGCGAAAAGCGTTTCTTGGCTGCCTCGATGATCTGGCAACGAACATTGTCTTTTTCGGCCATCCGACGTCTCGCTTCCCAAAGGCGTTTTTCTTTTCACACTCTAAGATAATGGGTATTTCTGAATAATCAACAGATTGTTCAATCTTTCGCAGCGCAGCATGGGCCAAAGCCGAGACCAAGACTTGAAAAATAAATCTGACATTTCAAAACCTTATGGCCACATCGCGGTGATCGGCGCCGGAGCCTGGGGCACCGCCCTCGCACTTGTGGCCGCCCGGGCCGGCCGAAATGTCACGCTATGGTCACGCGAGCCCGAGGTAACCAATTCGATTCTGGCAACGCGTGAGAACGCAATTTTCCTCCCCGGCGTTCCGCTCCCCGACAACATTGTAGCAAGTGCAAACATTATGGAAGCGGGTGGTGCAGACGCCGTGCTGCTGGCGGCCCCCGCGCAACATGCTCGCGCCGTCATAACCGACACGGCGCGCGCCATCACGGCCGGCGTTCCGCTGGTGCTCTGCGCGAAAGGAATCGAACGGGGCAGCGGCAAATTGCTGACGGAAGTTTTGCGCGAAGCGGCACCGCAGGCAGAGCCCGCGATTCTTTCGGGTCCGTCTTTCGCGCGAGACGTCGCGCACGATCTTCCCACCGCGCTCACCATCGCTGCCAGGAAAGACATCGCATTCCGTCTCATCGCGACATTGGGACATGCGGGTTTTCGTCCTTATGCCAGCGAAGATCTGACGGGCGTGGCGCTCGGCGGAGCGGCGAAGAATGTCTACGCCATCGGCTCCGGCATCGTTGCCGGCATGGGTCTGGGCGAAAACGCGCGCGCAGCCCTTCTCACGCGCAGCTTTGCGGAACTCTGCCGCCTCGGCGCAGCCCTCGGTGCGCGCGGCGAAACGCTGATGGGCCTGTCCGGCCTCGGCGATCTCGTGCTGACCGCGACGAGCCTGTCCTCTCGCAATTACAGCTTCGGTTTCAATCTCGGCGAAGGCAAAGCGCCGGCGGAGCTGGCGGCGCCCGGCCATCCGCTGGCGGAAGGCGTCGAGACGGCGGCGGCGCTGGTCGCGCGTGGCGGCCGGCACGGAATCGAGCTTCCCGTGGCGCACGCAATCGCCGATATTTTGGCGGGCAAGCTCACCCTCGCCGACGCCGTCCCGCGCCTCATGGCGCGTCCACTGAAAGCCGAATAGGAGCCGTCATGCTGTTCGTCCTGACCGCCATCGACAAGCCCGGAAGCCTCGATCTCAGAATGGCCACGCGCGACGCGCACTTCGCCTTCGTGCGCGAGACAGGCGTCGTGAAGCTCGGCGGCCCGTTTCTGGACGGGAACGGAAAGATGGCCGGCAGCATGATCATCTTCGAAGCGGCCGATCTTGCCGCCGCCAAAGCGTGGCATGCGATCGATCCTTACACGAGGGCGGGGATCTTCGGGCAATCCGACATCCGCCCCTGGAAGGCGACCGCGAACAATTGCGGCGCAGCGCTCTGATCCGGAGATACACGTCATGGCCTACTGGCTGTTCAAAAGCGAACCCGAGTCCTGGTCCTGGGAGCAGCAAAAGAAGAAAGGCGCCAAGGGCGAGCCGTGGAGCGGCGTGCGCAATTTCACCGCCGCCGCCAACATGAAGGCGATGAAGAAGGGCGATCTCGGCTTCTTCTATCATTCCGGCGACGAAAAAGCCGTCGTCGGCATCGTCGAAGTCATCAGCGAATACCGCAAGGACCCGACCGACGAAACGGGCCGCTTCGGACTGGTCGACGTGAAGGCCGTGGAAGACGTGCCGAAGCACGTGACGCTCGCGGCCGCCAAAGCCAATCCCAAACTGGCCCAAATGGCGCTGGTGAAATATTCGCGCCTGTCCGTGCAGCCCGTGACGCCCGCCGAATGGAAGATCGTCTGCAGCATGGGAGGCATGAAGTAACTTCACCGCTTGGTGATTTGCGGCGCCTACCCCCCTCGACGAGTGTTTCTTCGCAAGGGGAGGCTCTCATGCGTTTTTCGCCGTTCACGGCCATTCTTCTGGCCGGCTTCATCGCGGGCACCATCGACATCGGCGCGGCGTGCCTCATCAACAACCGAGATCCGATCTTCATCTGCCAGGCCATCGCGAGCGGTGCGCTCGGCCGGGCCTCGTTTCACGGCGGGCTGGCCAGCGCCGGCCTCGGCCTCGTGCTGCAATGGGCCATGTCGATCGTCATTGCGACCGTCTACATCGTCAGCGCGCAGATGTTGCCGATGCTCAGGCGCGCATGGCCGGGCTTTGGCCTGCTTTACGGCGTGGGCATCTATTTCGTGATGAATCTGATCGTCGTGCCGTTATCGCGCGCCGGCGGCAAGGGCTATCACTTCGTGCCCGTGAAGTTCGCCGAAGACATGGTGGCGATGCTCGTGTTCGGCACGATCGTCGCGTGGTTCGCGCGCGGAACTACTCCGGACGCGAATAGATAAGCTGCTTCTCTTTGTTCGCGACGCGATAGATGCTGACGCAACGCGGATCGGCGAGCTTGTCGCACAGGACATCGGCGGAGATGAAGTAGTTGGTGAGATGCGTCTTCGCTTCGCAAATGAAGCGCCGCGGCGCATCGCCGGCCCGCAGGAGCTGCGCGGATGCGAGCTCGCCATAGGACGGAATGGCGCCGACGTCTTTGGCGCGCAGGAGCTCGGCCGTGCAAACGGCGAGCTCCACGCGCGCAAGCACCTTGGTGTCGAGCTTGGGACGCACGACGGTCGCGTGCACGACGGGCTGCTCCGCGGCGAGTTGCTGTTGTCTCGCCCGGTAGACGAAATAGCCCGCGACGGCGACGGCGACGATGAGGCCGCCGATGACGACAATGCGCGCCGCCGCCCATTCGCGCTTGAGCGCGCCCATTTTCTTGTCGTCTTCAGGAAGAGACATGGAAAGAGCCTTCGATGAACGCGACGATCAACGCATCGTCGGAATGTTGAAATCCGGGTTCTCGCGCACGCCGCCCTTGGGCCAGCGCTGGGTTACTGTCTTGATTCTCGTATAAAAACGCACGCCTTCCGGCCCGTGCTGGTTAATATCGCCGAAGGCCGAGCGCTTCCAGCCGCCGAAGGTGTGATAGGCGAGGGGCACGGGAATGGGAATATTGATTCCCACCATGCCGACCTTCACTCGGGCCGCGAATTCGCGTGCCGCATCGCCGTCGCGGGTAAAGATGGCGACGCCGTTGCCGTATTGATGCTGCGAGGGAAGCGCGATGGCGTGATCGAAATCGTCGGCGCGGGCGACCTGGAGGACGGGTCCGAAAATCTCGTCCTGATAGGTCTTCATGTCGGACCGGACGCGGTCGAACAGTGAACCGCCCAGATAGAAGCCCTTTTCGTAGCCCTGCATCTTGAAGCCGCGCCCGTCGACGACCAGCTCCGCGCCTTCCTTCACGCCGAGATCGATGTAGTCCATCACCTTACGGCGGTGCGCTTCGGTGACCAGCGGGCCGTAGGCGGCGTCGGGATCGGTGGGCGGGGCGACCTTCAGCGATTCCACGCGCGGCTTCAGGCGCTGGACGAGCGCGTCGGCGATCTTGTCCGTCACCGGCACGGCCACCGAGATCGCCATGCAGCGTTCGCCGGCCGAGCCGTAGCCCGCACCGATCAGCTCGTTCGTGACCTGATCGAGATCGGCATCCGGCATGATGATGGCGTGGTTCTTGGCGCCGCCCATGGCCTGCACGCGCTTTCCGTGCGCCGTGCCGCGCGAATAGACATATTCCGCGATGGCCGACGAACCGACAAAGCTGACCGCCTGAATGTCGGGATCTTCGAGGATCGCATCGACGGCTTCCTTGTCGCCGTTGACGACATTCAAGACGCCGGCCGGCGCACCCGCTTCCATCATCAGTTCGGCGAGCCTCAAAGGCACGCTCGGATCTTTCTCGCTCGGCTTGCAGATGAAGGTGTTGCCGCAAGCGATGGCGACGCCGAACATCCACATCGGAATCATCGCCGGAAAATTGAACGGCGTGATGCCGGCGACGACGCCGAGGGGCTGACGCATCGAATAGATGTCGATGCCGGGGCCGGCACCTTCCGTGTATTCGCCCTTCTGCAGATGCGGGATGCCGCAGGCGAATTCGATCACTTCGAGACCGCGCTGAATGTCGCCCTTGGAATCGGCGATCACCTTGCCGTGTTCGCTCGACAGCATGTGTGCGAGCTCGTCCATATTCTTTTCGACGAGGGCCTTGAAGTTGAAGAGCACGCGCGCGCGACGTTGCGGATTGACGCTCGACCATTCCGGAAAGGCCTTGAGCGCGGCCTCGACGGCTTTGCGCATTTCGGCGCGGCTCGCGAACGCCACGCGCGCAGCCACTTCACCGGTTGCCGGATTGAAGATGTCGCCGAAGCGGCCCGACTGGCCGGGTATGGAGCGTCCGGCGACGAAATGCGTCAATTCCTTCATGGCGGCCTTCCCTTACCGACTGATGCGGATGGCGCTGTTTATCCAAGCGGCCGGGAAGCGGCAATGCGCGAATTGGCGATCAGCGAAAAGGAAAAGGCCGCGCCGGCCCTACAAAAGCAGGAACGACGCGGCCCGAACCCGAACGGAATACCCTTGCGGGGTGTACTCAGGTGCGGTTCAGCGCGAGTTTCTTGCCGTCGGAGAAGCGCGTGCCGACATAGGTGTCGCCCTTCGGCTTCAGCCAGGCAATGAGATCGCCGCTGCCAGCGTAAAGCTGCACGCCGTTGCCGGCGGTCTTCCAAGTGGCGACGGCATTCAGACCTGTCGGGCAGTCCGCGCCCGAAGCGATCGTGCCCGCCGTGCCGCTGGCGTCGGGCGTAAGCGTCAAGGTGCACGGTGCGTCATACGAGCCAACCGTGAGCGTCCAAGCTCCGGCAACCGTGGTGCCATCGGCGTAGGCGAAACCGATACTTGTCAGCGCAAGACCGGCACCCAGCACCAGTGAGGTAAGTTTCGTCATGTGAATATCTCCGTAAGCGTTCAGTGTTCAGAACATAGGAGTGCTTAACCCTGAGGAGAAGTGCGATTTACGCATAGGCCGGATGTCCGAATGTCACATCGAGTTAATACGATTATTTCTTTTGATAACAATATGATATGCGGTACTGTTAAAGTATGGTGCAGCGCAATATCATTGCGCGGCGCGCTTCGAGCCGCATTTTTCCCACATACTGGGACATGATCCTTCGCAATTGCAGCAGATCACTTCGCTCCTGCAGCGAATGAAAAAACAGGCACGGACACATCTTGGGCAGCCGTCACCAATGCTAACGTCAACCGGGGGCTGCAGATGGCAGACATTGCCGGCATCACCAGCGGGCGCGAGCGATGGAGCCGGGACGTACGCATCCCGCGCCACACCCATGACGCACCCTATGCGGCCGTTGTGCTCTCCGGCCGTTACGAAGAGTGCGGCAGCCGCGGGCGGTTTCATGTCGGTCCCGGCCATGTGTTGTTGCACGGCGTCTTCGACGCGCACCTTGATCGCTTCAGCCGCGCCGGCGCCGAAATCTTCAACATCGCGCTGGATCGGAATGTTCCGTTTGCGCTGGGAAGCGTCGCCGATGCAGACGCGATCGCGCGTCTCGCAGAAAAAGATGCGCACGCCGCCGGCGCGGCGCTCTGCGCGCACATCACGCCCTGCGAAAGCGAAAGGGGCGACTGGCCGGATCTCCTCGCCGAACATCTGCTGAAAAATCCCGATTGCCGTCTTGGCGACTGGGCGGAGACGCACGGCCTGGCGCTCGAGACGCTGTCGCGGGGCTTCGGCCGCGTCTTCGGTCTCACACCGGCAGCCTTTCGCGCGGAGGCACGCGCGCGCCGGGCCTTCCACCGGATCGTCCGCGACCGTGCACCGCTTGCGGATATCGCCGCGGCAACAGGCTTCGCCGACCAGCCGCACATGTCGCGCGCCGTCAAAGCGCTGACGGGCGCCACCCCGCAGACCTGGCGACAGTCAAATCGGTTCAAGACGCGCGCCGCACAGCCTGCTTGAGTGCCACCATGACGGCAGACACGCGTATGCGCTTTCGGCTGGTGCCGATCCTGGTCACCGCCTTTCTGGGATTCGCGCTTCCTTACCTCGCGGCTTACACCGCGGTTATCGGCACGCATTTCCTGAACATGCCCTCGCCGCGCGGTCCGTTGCTGCCGTGGCTCTATAGCCAGCACGCGTTTCAGCTCGTCTGGGCGCTGATCGCCATCGCCGTCCTGAAGCGCATGGTGCCGGCGGATTACGGCCTGCACTGGCCGCGCGAGAAAACCTATATCGGCGCCGCACTCCTCTGGGGCGTCTTCTTCGGCGTCCTGATGACGGTCGTCGATTACGCGCCGCAGCTGATGGCGCATATAAAGCCTCAGCTCGGCTATCCGCTGACGCAGGGCAACGTCGCAGGCTGGCTGTTCTTCGAAGGCGTCTATGTGGGACCGACGGAAGAGATTCCCTTCCGCGCGCTGCTCGTGACCTACCTCGCCACCACGATGCCCGGAAAGCTCAGACTCGGCCGCTTCGACATGAACTGGGCCGGCATCATCGTGGCGCTGATCTTCGCCCTCCTGCATGCCACGAATTTCTCGCTACGCGCCTGGCCGCAGGCGCTGGGCCAGCAGATCTATGCTTTCGCGCTCGGCGTGCTTTATGCCTACTGGCTCGAGAAATCGAAGAGCGTCGTGGCTCCCATCGTCGGCCACAACGCGGGCGATGTGGTCGAGTATGCGATCCTGTTCCTGTGGGTCGCCGCGTTCTAGTGCAGCGGCGTCGTGTGCACGTAGCTTTGCACGAGGCTCCCGGCCACGAGGCGCCAGCCGTCCACCAGCACGAAAAAGATCAGCTTGAACGGCAATGAGATGATGACCGGCGGCAGCATCATCATGCCCATCGACATCAGGATCGAGGCAACCGCCATGTCGATGATGAGGAACGGCACGAAGAGCAGGAATCCGATCTCGAAGGCGCGTTTGAGCTCGGACAGCATGAAGGCGGGCGCTAGCGAGGTGAGCGCGATGTCGGCCGCGGTCTTGGGCGGCTTGGCATGCGCCATATCGAGAAAGAGCTTCAGATCCGTGTCGCGGACATGCGCCAGCATGAACTCCTTGAACGGCACGCTGGCACGGTCGAGCGCCACTTCTGTCGTGATCTGCTGGTTGATGAGCGGCTGGACGCCCGCGTCATAGGCCGCTTTCATCGTCGGCGTCATGACGAAGAGCGTGAGAAAGAGCGCCAGCGAGATCATCACGCTGTTGGGCGGCGTCGTCTGCACGCCCATGGCGGTGCGCAAGAGCGACAGGACCACGACCATGCGCACGAAGCAGGTCATCATGATCAGGATCGACGGCGCGATGCTGAGGATCGTGATCAGCGCGATGATCTGCATCATGCGGTCGGTGAAAAGGCCGCCGCCGGAGAGATCGATGGAAAGCGAATTGGGCGTAGCGGATGCGGCGCCCGCCGTCGCGGCCGAAGCTATGCCGGGCACGAGCAGGATCGCGACAAGGATGAAGAGAGGGATGAAGCGTTTCATTGCGGCAGACTTTCGACGACCGTCGCCGCAACGGGGAGCTTCGCGGTGATGCCGCTTTCAATGACGCTCGAACCTTCGGGACCTACGAGGACGAGATGTTCCCGGTCGTCGCGCCGCAGGATGAAAATCTTGTGGCGCGCATCGAGCATCAGCGTTTCGACGACGGCCAGACGGCGCGTTGCGTTGGCGCTCATGATCCCCGGCACGCCGAAGCGGCGCGCGGCCAGCGCAGCGAAACCCACCAGCGCCAGCACAAGCATGAGAGCGCCCAGATAACGGGCGATATCGATCAAATCCACGAAAGACCCCAGACGGCACGCAATTCGATTGTCACTTTGGCAACCTTAATCGCGGGTTAAATCCGGGAGTATTTTGCCCGGCAAAAAATGCTCGCTGTTAAGACGCGCTTAAGTCGGCCGCGGGCAGGATGCGCGGTGTTAGGGCTAATTTTCCGTATACGGAAACGGGCAAATGAATCTCACTAGCGTCCCTCTGTTCGATGTGCTGCGCGAGCGCATGAGCTGGCTCAGCGCGCGGCAGAACGTTCTCTCGCAGAACGTCGCCAATGCCGACACGCCGGGCTATTCCGCGGTCGACCTCAAGCCGCTCGATTTCCAGAAGGTGCTGCAGCAATCGACGGAGCCGGCCGCGTTCCAGGGCGGGCTCGTGCTCACCGATCCGCACCATATCGCCGCGACGCCGAGCTCATCGTCCGGATTCCAGAGCACGGCGGCCGGCGACGACAGCATCGACCAGACGGGCAACTCCGTCTCGGTGGAAGAAGAAATGATGAAGGTCGCCGATACGCAGGCGCAGTACCAGGCGGCCACGGACATCTACGCGAAGGCCATCAGCATGATGCGCACCGCGATCGACAAGGGCACTTAACAGCGCAATCGCAAAGGAGAACGTTCATGGATCTTGCCACTTCCATGCTGGTCGCCGCTTCGGGCATGCGCGCACAGTCGACGCGCATGCGCACGATCGCGGAGAACATCGCCAACGCCAATTCGACGGCACCGACCGCGGGCGCCGATCCTTATCGCCGCAAGATCGCGACGATTAACTCCACCTTCGATCGCGAGCTGAACGCGAACATGGTCGAAGCGGGACAGCCCGTGCAGGACATGTCAGATTTTCACACCCAATACGATCCCGGCAATCCCGTCGCCGACGCCAAAGGTTACGTGAAAATGCCCAACGTCAATTCGCTCGTGGAAATCATGGATATGCGCGAGGCGCAGGCGTCCTACGAAGCCAATGTGAACGTGCTCGACGCGTCGAAGACGATGCTGTCGCGCACCATCGACCTTCTGACGAAATAGGAGACTGAGCCGTGACCATCGCGCCTTCCACCGCAGCCGCCGCCTATCAGGCGATCGCCAAGATCGGCGCCGAAAGCGCCGCCACCGGCGCCTCGGCCAATGTCGGCACCGATTTCACGCAGTTCCTGTCGCAGGCCATGAACAGCGCCGTCTCGACCATGAAGCAGGGCGAGCAGGTGGCGGCGACGCAGGTGACCGGCCAGGCCGACGTCGTCAACGTCGTCAACGCCGTCAACACCGCCGAGCTCACCCTCGATACGGTGGTCGCCGTCCGCGACAAGGTCATCTCCGCCTATCAGAACATCATGCAGATGCCGATCTGACGTTTCCGCAACACGTCCATTCTAGAGAGAATTCATGACGCCGGCCGAGACGATCGATTTTGCCCGCGAAGCCATCTGGGTGTTGCTCGAGATAGCCGCGCCCGCCATGCTCACGGCGCTCGTCGTCGGCCTCGTCATCGGCCTTCTGCAGGCGCTGACGCAGATCCAGGAGATGACTCTCGTCTTCGTGCCGAAGATCATCGCGATCTTCGTCGTGCTCCTGATCGCGTTGCCCTTTGCCGGTCAGGCGATGGCGGGCCTCATGACCGACATCGCCGCGCGCATCGCGGCCTATTAGCGCGCGGGAAAGCGGCCGTGCTCACCTTTCACCTCAACGATCTGACCGGCCTGGTCCTCGTCTATTTCCTCGTGTTCGTGCGCACGGGCGCGATGTTCATGCTTCTGCCGCCGATCAACCAGGCAGGCGTGCCGTCGCGCGTGCGCCTGGTTCTGGCGCTTGCCGTCTCCGTCGCCTTGGCGCCTGGCCTTGCCCACGCCTATCCGGCGCAAATGCCGGCGTCGCCGCTGGGACTGGGCGTACTGGTGGCCGAGGACGCGGTCGCGGGCTTCCTGATCGGCGGCATGGCCACCATCATCATGAGCGCGCTCTCCGTTGCAGGTATGCTCATCTCGACACAGACGGGACTTTCCGCTGCGCAGCTGCTGAACCCGACCATGGGCGATTCGGAACCGGTCGTCGGCAACTTCCTGACGCTTCTGGGCGGCATGATGATCTTCGCCACCAACATGCATCATCTTGCGATCGCTGCGGTCGTGGGAAGCTACACGCTGATCCCGCCCGGCGCGGCGCTGCCGACAGCCGATATGGCGGAGCTGACCATCCGTCTCGTCTCGGGCTCCTTCGCGCTCGGCATCCAGCTGGCGGCGCCGTTTCTCATCTTCAGCTTCGCCATCAACGCCTCGATCGGCCTGCTCGCGCGCATGATGCCGCAATTGCAGGTGTTCTTCATCGCCATGCCGATCAACCTCATGGCGGGATTCCTCATCATCATGCTTCTCATCGGCACCATGATGACGGTGTTCCTCAATTACTACGGCACGCAGATGAGCAACTTCGCATAGCGCGCCATGGCTGAAGACCGCGACTCCGGACAGGCAACAGAAGAACCTACACAACGGCGCCTCGACGAGGCGCAGGCCCAAGGCGACATCGTCAAGAGCCAGGAGGTTTCGACCTTCATCGTGCTGGGCGGCGGCACGCTGGCGATCGCCATCTTCGGACAATCCGCGGCGGAGAATTTCGTCAACACCTTTCGCGTCTTCATCGAACAGCCCGACCAGCTTCTCGTCGACCCGGGCGGCATCATGAATCTGATGCGCGGTACGCTGTATCATGTCGCGCTCATCATCGGTCCGCCCATCGCTTTCCTCGTGGCGACGGCGTTCGCCGCGCATCTGCTGCAACACCGGCCGTCTTTCGCCCCCGACCGCCTCATTCCCGATTTCGGCAAGGTTTCGCCGCAGGCGGGCCTGAAACGGCTGTTCAGCCTCGACAGCGTCACCAACCTCCTCAAAGGCCTCGCCAAGCTCACCATCGTCGGCATCGTGGTGTGGACCACGTTGTGGCCGATGCGCGGACAGCTGGGCTCGGCGCTCGACGAATCGCCGGCGCAGATGACGTCCGACATGATGCATCTTCTGATGCGCGTGCTCGTCGCGGTGCTTTCCGTGCTCGCCGTCGTCGCCCTCGCCGATTATTTCCTGCAGCGCATGCGCTTCATCCAGAGAAACCGCATGACCAAGCAGGAAGTGAAGGAAGAATTCCGCCAGAACGAAGGCGACCCGCTCATCAAGGCGCGCATCCGCAAGATCCGGATGGAGAAGGCGCGCAAGCGCATGATGGCCGCGGTGCCCAACGCCACCGTCGTTATCACTAACCCCACTCACTACGCCGTGGCGCTGCAGTACGAACAGGGCAAGATGGACGCGCCGCTCTGCGTGGCGAAGGGCGTCGACGCGCTGGCGCTGCGCATCCGCGCCATCGCCGAAGAAAACAAGGTTCCCGTGATCGAAAACCCGCCGCTGGCGCGCGCGCTCTACGCCACCGTCGAAATCGACGAAAGCATCCCGCCGGAACACTACAAGGCCGTGGCTCAGGTCATCGGCTACGTCTTGAAGCTTACGGGCAAGCGTCCCCACTGATAGTCTCGCGGCTCAGCGATTCTAGGTTCCGTGGATGACGGCTACACCCGGTCTTTCCAGAGGCAGTTACGGCTTGCCCGCCGGCGCCTGGCGCTGGGCGGCGCTGGGCTTTTTCTTCCTGGCGCTTCTGGCTGCGGGCCTGGCGGTCGGTGCGCCGGAGATTTCGCGCTCGGTCGGTCTCGTGCTCCTGGTCGGTATCGGCCTCGTGGCGCTGCTTCTGCTCTATGCGGTGTGGCCGCGGACCTCGCTCGCGACGGAAGAAGCCAAGCGCATCGCCGAAGCGGCCGCGCGCGCCAATGTCGCCTGGGCCGTGACCGGGCCGGACGGCGCGGTCCTCGACTGCAACGACGCCTATCGTCGGATGGCGCGCGCGCCGCAGGGCGAAGCGCCCCCGCCGCCGGAGCTCGCGCTGCGCGGCGACAGCTCGGCCGCCACGCTCTATCGCCTCGCACGCGGCGCGGCCGCCGGCAAAGCGAGCGAGGAATCCTTCGTCGTCGGACCGGGCGCGGAAGTCGCCGCCGCCGTGCGACCGCTTTCCGGCGGACGCTCGGCCTGGTGGTTTGCGCCGCGCGTCGAACTGGACGCCACGGGCGGCCGCACGATCACACCGGTTGCCTCCGTCAACGTCTTCCGCGACGCGCCCGTCGGCATCGCCTTCGCCGACACCGAAGGACGGCTCTCCGACGCGAATGCGGAATTCGTGAACTTCTTCGAGCCGGGCGCCTCGCCCGACGGCCGCAGCATCCTCGATCTCGTCGAGGCGTCGGATCGCGCCAGCGTCGCCGATCTCGTGTCGCGCGTGGCCGGCGGCGGCACCTATTCCGACGCCGTCGAATTCCGTCCCGCCGGCCGGTCGGACCGCATGGCGGAGCTCTATGCCAACGCGCTTCCGGGCAGCGAACCCAGGCGCGCCGTCCTCTATCTGATCGACGTCTCCGAGCAGAAGGCGCTGGAAACCAAATTCGCGCAGTCGCAGAAGATGCAGGCCGTGGGCCAGCTCGCCGGCGGCGTCGCCCACGACTTCAACAACCTGCTCACCGTCATCATCGGCAATTGCGAATTCCTTCTGATGCGGCATCAGGCGGGCGATCCGTCGTTCAAGGAAATCCACGAGATCCATCAGAACGCGCTGCGCGCCGCCACGCTCGTGGGCCAGCTGCTCGCCTTCTCCCGCAAGCAGACCCTGCAGCCGAAAGTCCTGATCCTGCGCGACGTGGTGGGCGAGCTTGCGCTGATGCTGCGGCGGCTCCTGCGCGAAGGCGTCGATTTGAAGCTCGAACATGGCGCCGACCTCTGGCCCGTCAATGCCGACGAGACGCAGATCTCCAACGCCATCATCAATCTCGTCGTCAATGCGCGCGACGCCATGCCCAAAGGCGGCACGGTGACGATCGCGACGGCGAATGAAAGCGTGGCGCAGGCGGCGGCGCTGGGCACCGCCATCATGCCGGCGGGCGATTACGTCTGCATCTCCGTCAGCGACACGGGCATCGGCATCCCGAAAGAGCATCTGGGCAAGATCTTCGATCCCTTCTTCACGACGAAACCCGTGGGACAGGGAACGGGACTGGGCCTCGCCACCGTCTACGGCATCGTCAAGCAGACGGGCGGCTTCATCACCGTCGACAGCGAAGTGGGCAAAGGCACGAGCTTCCACATCTATCTGCCGCGCCACAGGGGCGAAACGATCGCCGTTGCGAACGAGCCGGAGCGCGCGGCCCCGCGCGACATCACCGGCCAGGACACGATCCTGCTCGTCGAGGACGAGGAAGCGGTCAGAAGTTTCGCGGCGCGCGCCCTCAAGCTGCGCGGCTACAACGTGCTGGAAGCCTCCGGCGGCGAGGAAGCGCTCGAGATCGTCAAAAGCTCGACGGCCACCATTCACCTTCTCATCACCGACGTCGTCATGCCGAACATGGACGGACCGACGCTGGTGCGCGCGGTCAAACGCCTGCGTCCGGACATGGCCGTGATCTTCATGTCGGGCTATGCGGAAGAAGCCTTCCGCCGCAACGACGAGAAGGCGGAAGATCTCCACTTCCTGCCCAAGCCCTTCGGCCTCAAGCAGCTCGCCGCGAAAGTGAAGGACGTGCTCTCCGAAGCTCCCGCCCCGCGCCGCACGGGAAGCTGAAAACCCGTTCGTTGCGGTTTGCGCGAATTCCCAGCGATCAGCGACATTATCAGGGGGTTTTTAGAGCGCGTCCCGACGGCGCGCGCATTTGAACCGCATCCCGCAAGGCTTCCCTGCGATTCCCTGTCGGGTCTCATGGACAAAAACAGGGAAGTAGCAGTGTAACATCCGTCTGCATGCGTCTTAGGCGATCAGAAAAAGGATGGGGCTGACGTAGATAAGGGTTAGAGGTTAGCCCATTTTTTGAGTTGTTCGAACTGCTGTTTAGGCGATCCGTAGTTGAAGCGGAACTCGCATTCCTTGAG